>TARA_R110002167_G_scaffold308048_1_pt1 | contig 113479 bp, 95 predicted proteins | sample TARA_R110002167 | Tara Oceans TARA_R110002167 (sample SAMEA4398238) | marine metagenome | biome: Polar Biome; feature: [MES] marine water layer (ENVO:01000295) within the mesopelagic zone...; material: water (ENVO:00002006), including particulate matter (ENVO:01000060) such...
GGGAGTTTGAAGGAAAACGAAGTACCTACATTCATCTCGCTTTCCACTTTGATGTCTAATTTATGCAATTCTAGAATCTTTTTAACAATAGCAAGACCCAATCCGGTGCCTTTGTGCGTTCCATAAGCTCCTTTTTTATACCGATCAAAAATATAGGGCAACTCCTCGGAGGAAATACCAACACCGGTATCTTTTATTGTAATTTCAATGGAGGATCTGTGTTTTTTCTCTATCGAAATAAGTACTGTTCCACCTGATTGGGTGTGATTCAGGGCATTTTCCAAAAGGTTTTGAAAAACTCTTTCCATCAAAGCTATGTCTGCAAAAACCATGGTATTGTCTTCAGCCATGTTAATCTTAAAGTTGATGGATTTGCTTTTTGCCATTAAATCAAATTTCATAACCATGTCAGAAAGCAATTCATTAATGGAAAAGGTTTCTTTTTTAGTTTCCACTTGGTGGGCTTCTAGTTTTGAAATCTCAAAAAGATTTTCTACCATTTTTTTTACCCTTTGTGTACTGGAAAGGATGGTGTTTAAATATTTGATCTTCGTTTTTTTATCCAACTTTTCTTCGAGTAAAACCAAGGTTTCAGCGTACCCTTGAATAGAGGTAAGTGGTGTTCTGAGGTCATGGGAGATGTTGGAAATTAATTCTTTCCTAAGCTTTTCAACCGAACGAATTTCATTGATATTGTTGACGATGGTGTCTGCCATTGCGTCTATGTTATTTGCCAAAACAGATAACTCACCTTTTGATTGTAAACGAATGCGGGCTTTGAGGTCACCTTGTTTGAATCGATTTACTGCAACACTTATTTTATTCACATTTTTGGTAAGGAACCATATCACGATCAAACCGATGATTATTGCAGTTAAGAATGTGATGATTACTGCCTTGGTTGCCAATTTGATCTGATAATTATGGGCAAGCATATCTGTTACACTAGTGTACTCTTCACTTGCTAAAATGATATAAATATATCCAACAATTTGTTCATTGTTTTCAATACTAGCGGCTGAAAATATTTTTTGAATACCGGGATTCCTTGGGTCTTCCCCTTTAATAAATGCCTCTTTATCATTAATAAATCGATGAATAGGGCTAAGGTCAATCCGGTCAAGTTTTACTTGACCAAAAGGGGCATAATAGCTAAGTATTTCCCCTGTCTTGTCAAGCAAATAAACTTCAACAGAAGGATTTAAAACCATCACATTGTGGAACAAGTCTTCTACCTCCTTTTCATTGATTGATCCATTGATAAATGGTTGGGTGAACTTGGCTACCCTTTCAGCAAGCGGTCTGTTTAGTTTTTGTGAAGTTTCTTGGGAATAAATCAATGATGAATTATGGGTCGTGTAAATATATACTCCTGAAATAATGAGTAGGATAATTAGAAAAAATAGGGACAAGCGCCAAAATAGGCTGTTGGAAATTTTTTTCATAGAACTTATAATTCATCATTGAACTTATAACCTACACCCCAAGAGGTTAAAATGAATTTGGGTTTATTTGGAGTTTGCTCGATTTTCGCACGCAAGCGGTTAATATGGGAATTTACAGTATGGTCATAGCCACTGTACTCATAACCCCAAATGATGTTTAGCAGCTTTTCCCTCGAATAGGTAACGCCTTTGTTTTTGGCTAAAAAATAAAGCAATTCAAATTCTTTTTTTGTTAATTCTATAGGGTTGTCATGAATAGTTACCTTGCGCTTAAAGATGTTAATTACCAATTCATCAAACTGAAAAATATCCTCCTCATTTTCAATAATGGATATAGCACTACGGCGAATTATTGCTTTAATTCTAGCAATAAACTCTCTGATGCTAAAAGGTTTGCTAATGTAATCGTCTGCGCCTGATTCCAGGCCCAAGACCTTATCGATTTCTTCAGTCTTGGCAGTGAGCATTACTATTGGTGTTTGTATCTTCTCTCTTCTTAATTTGTGGCAAATATCTAATCCGTCTCCATCAGGGAGCATCAAGTCCAATAAAATGAGCAGGTACTGGTTTTCAAGAGAACGTTTCATTCCTTCAGTAAAGTTATTGACACACTCAACCTCATACCCTAAGTTGCTAAGGTGCAAGGCTACCAATTCAGCAATGTCCTTATCGTCCTCAATTAGCAGTATCCTTTTTTCGCACATACTACAATATTGAAAAAAAATTATCACAAAACTTTCACAAAATAGATTTAATGAAAGGTAACTGTATTAAAATCAGGCTTAAAAAGCAACCTGGTGTTTTGATTTGGAACGATTTTCTCTATTGAAAGGAAGAAATTAAAGGTTTTAATAATAAGTAAAAGTAGTGTTTCAGTAAATTTTTTAATTGGTATAATTGAAGATGATTTTGGAGAGCATTACTTGCCCTTCTTCCTCAGGATGAATACCATCTTTAGCTAAAGAGGCCCACTGAGGTGCCAATGGTGTATGAATATCTATAAAAGTGCAGTCATTTTTCTCTGCCACCATTTTGAATTGAGGGATAAGCCACTTGACCCTTTCAGAAGAACCATGGTATTTTTCTTTCATTATATCGTCTTCTCCGCAAGGTGGGGGAGAAACAACATAAATCTGAGGTTTGTATTGATGGTATAAAGTATGTGACTTTATGGCTTTTAACAAGCGATCCATGTTTTCGGGAATTTCATGTTTCCTAGGTTCAAAAACTGCCTTGCAATCGTTTGTACCTAGCATAATGACTACCTTGTCCAGTCCACGTAAAGCTTTTTCTGCCCCTTCCATATACCTGTCTAAATTGGTTAGGGTGTTTAACTTTTCTTGACCATTGTTATCAAAACCGATGGTGTTTCCGGAGATGCTGGCATTGAAGATAAAATCCTCAAATTGTGCTTTTCTCAATTGATCTACCCAGCCATTTTCTTTAGCCCCATTTGAATCTCCGATGGCCAATATTTTGCCTGTTTCTATGTGGTCCAAAGCCACGTTTGTAAGGCATTCATGGGAGCCTTCAAATATGGTTATTTTCAATAAATCTTTGTAAGTCTTCCGGTAATGAATTAACCGGTCCGCAATGCTGTCTTTATTGGTTGCCACAAAGCTTCTGGATGCCAGCAGTTCTTTAATGTCTGCTTGAGGAATCAAGGCATCCTTTTCTAAAGTGTCATAGTCTGCAACTACCTTGTTGTAAAAATCCAATGATTGGGAAATGGGCACAGAACCCGTGTACCCATCATGGATTCCTGCATAGATATAAAGTTTGCTGTTTTTACGTTTCTCTATAGGAGTTGGCATATGGATTGGAGACCTCTTAATGGCTTCATCTTCATCGAGATGGTAATTATCTTTATCAAATGCAGCATCTTTTACAGTGGATAAGGCAATATCCCTTGAATATTTATTTCCCCTTCCTTCCGATTCATAATACCATTTTTCTATATCTGAAATTGGAACCCAGGCTGAAAATGTTTTTACGGGAAAATTCGTGTTCATATAGGTTAATAGTGTAGCATGGCCACCACCACTCGTGCCAATTACATGAATATCATTCATGGATGCATTACCTTTTTCGATCGCAAAACCTATCGCATCCTCAATGTCCTGAATAACAAATTCACTTCCGCAAGCCTCATAAGTTTTGTTTGGCCCCCTGAAATCAGGGTGTATATAATTAAAATCCCTCTTAATGATCTCTTGTATTAGTAAATCCTCTTGCTCATAATTGCCACTCCAAGTGTGGAGGCTGACAATCAATGGGCGATTGGGTTCTTTTGCAGCATAAAAAATGGCTGGCTGTTTTTTTCCATCCATACTGGAGGTGATCGTTGTTTTGGTGCATTCTTCCGGCCAATTCTCAATTTGGGTATTGTCCCAGACAGGATCATTTTGAGCAAATCCGTTAGAAATAAAAAGGACAAGAATTGATAGAATTGCTAATTTCATAGGGCTTTTAATTTTTTTAGATTCATAAGTGGTTTGTACAAACTTATTTCGCGTTGCATGATTATAGTTAATTGTATAATATTTCTTCTAATCAATAGTTTTATAGCCGGCAATTAATTTATAGCATTAAAATTTTAAACTAAAAATTCTTCCTGTTTTGTGCACTTTTGTTTTGATTAATTATGGAGGTGATTTTCTTAAGTTAAATCAACGCCAAATAGTAAAAACTTATTCTTCGAGAAAGGGGTTGACCAAATATGTTCTCCGAGATCATTTATTTAAATACTATTTTTCCGAATACTGAAGGATTATGAAAACTTTTGCCAGTAGGAGACCAGGCATAAGCGGCAAATTCCTTGCCTTGGTTTTTATCCAATCGATAGAAATTAAGTTTAATTTCTGTATCAGGGCCTACTTTGGCAGTATTTGAATTGGCTAGATCTTCAAAAGGGATGGCCATTTCTACGGTCCAACTGCTGTCTTCATCATCACGCTTGTTAAGTGTTCCCTGTACAGTTACACCTGTTCGAATACCTGGCAAGTTGAATTTAGCTGTGGCCGGAACATCAATATTTTCAGGATCCACAATATAACTGTCGAATAGGATATTGGCAGGAGAGACTTCTATTTCAACATAGGTTTTAGGCTCATCATCTACATCAATGAAAACCTCAACGACTTCTTCTTTCCATAAGTATTCGTCTCGCTGGGTAAATTCTGCCCAAATATCCGGGTCTTTACATTCAAACAAGAAGTACAAGCTTTTGTCATCGTAGGATGCCTTGACATGTGTCTGTAGTGCTGATTCTTGAACTTCCTTTCCCGTACGATTATTTTTCAGGCGTATTGGTTTGGCTTGTTGCCAAATTGGCTCATTGACTTTGCCGTCAATTATTGGAGCTGTAGAGGCATAGCTTGCCTCAAGTGTAAATTCAGATGCAGATTTTTCAGCACAGTGTGTGAATAGGCCAAATGTGGCAAGTATTAGTAAATATTTTAGTTGCATTTGTTGATTAATGATGTTTGACAATTTTTACTATTTTTTTATAAGTAACCCTGATGGAGGAGCAACGCTAATATCCAAGTAATCAGAAACGTTCTATCAAGGACCCCCTGAAAATTTGGTGATCTTAAACATGAGCCATAAGTTTATTCTTAAATCTACATACTGGATTGGAGATTTGTCTTATTTAATAAATGGTATTTTTGGGGAAAAATTGATCTTTCTCTTTTCATCAAGGAACCAGGTATTTCTAATAATTACATAGACATTAAATATATACAATATAGACCACACAAAATAATGGCTGTCACCGCTATTCCTAAAGTAAAAAAGGGGGTTGTCACTTATAATGGTATAGATCACAGTCAAAATCACGTTTAACAGATAATAAATGATGGGGATTATAAAAAATGGAGTAAGGGAAAAACAATTACCCAGGTTATTTGGAAATTAATCAGTGATTTTATTGAGTTCTCAAATTCTCTCAATTTATCTTTTTCCCAAACCCAAATAATTGATGGGACAATAGCACCTAATAAAGGGAAAATCAAAAACGATAATGCAGACAAAAACAATATTTTTATTTGTTGTTTATTGTCTTCCAAATCTTTTTCAACTAACCCGGTAATGTCTTGTTTAAGGGCCAAAGACAATTTTGAAATACTATCGGCTGTTGGGGAACCTTCATTTTTCTCAATTCTTTGTAAGGTTCTCAAGCTTATTCCTGAGAGTTCGGATAGCTTTTCTTGGGTTAGGTTCTTCTGAGTTCTTAATTCTTTGATTTTTTGAGAAAGCATAGGAATGATCATTCATGTTTATTTTTGCTCGTAATCTAACTGAATTTCGCCAATTTAATTGCGTCAGCTCTGTGCCTACTTTAGGTCAACTTTAGCCAAGGCTTAAAAAAATAATAGTATTTAGCATAAACCCATTAATTTCCTATTTCAGTTCTGCCCGTATTAAATTATTGGCAATTATTAAACTTAATTGAATTGATGTTTTTAATCGAGAGATAATTAGGTTTACCTTGTCTTTCTGTCAATGGTTACCATTATTTAATCCCCTATGCTTTTTGGAAAGTTTTTTAAGGTGATAGGTAATACTTACTGTTATTAAGATGGCGAATGGAACTGAAATAATAAAGGAATACCAAATCAATTGGGATTTGCTAAGTCCAAAGGCAAATTCCCTGACAAAGTATTCGGTAGCTCCTGCCGCCCATAATCCCAATGCCGCTCCATTCATTCCAATAATATGACTGCGGAGGCGATTTTTGCTTTTGAGTTTAACAAGCATAGGGTACATTCCATACATTAAAAAAAGCAGAGAAACCGGGATTAAGTAATGAAAGACACTGAAGAATCCATCATTAAAATCATAGATAAATAAGGCAGAAATATTGACCAATAGCAAAGCTATTGCGAATACATAGCCAACCCTCTTGTGTAGTAAAGAGCCTTTTTTTGTAAGTAATATGTAAGCGCCTGTTAACAAGCCTATAATGGAGGTTAAAAAATGAATGCCTCCAATAGGAGAATGTACCCAATTGCCTATTTCTATCACCTCATTAAATGTAATTTACATTATTCAATTTAAATATTATTTTTAACATTTTTACTGTGTTGGTGAATTTTAATGGCTTACAATCAATAGGATAGGAGGGTTAAGAAAGGTGAATAGTAAAAATAGCACACCTTCATTTTGTTTCAAATTTTGAGATGAATGCCTGTTGCCTAAGGGTTACATGAGTACCCCATTTTTTGATTGAATGGCTGGAGGAAGCTCAGTCTCTCCCAGCATTTCTCTTAAATCTATTTCTATCGTTCTGCATAGGGACAACATTGGGATATCATTGGACATGCCTTGAAAAGGGTTTTCTGAATAATCCCCGGTGATCTCCATCATTACGTATACCCAGCCAATCAAAGCACTGATCGGAATGGAAAGCCAAACACCCCAATTGCTTAAATTAAGTAGCTCCGGTATCATACTAAAAGGGAGTAGCATAATAAAAATCCCAACAAAATACCTACTTATATTGGCGTATTGTCTTGGTAAAGGAAATTTTTTGATGCGCTCATTTTTGCCCTGTAAGGTGTAAAAACTTCTCAGGATACCTTCCAATTGCATGTGCTGAAAATCATTAATAATTCCTTTCTCTCTTAGGGAAGTTAATTCTCGGGATTGTTCATTGATTATTTGGGTGGCTGTATTTGCTTTGTTTATTAATCGTTCGTATTCCTCGGAGGGTAAAAATTGTTTCAGTTCTGTACGGGTTATTTCATCGTCTACCAAACCTATTCCGAATTGTTTCCTCAAATAAATGGCTTGTCTTCCTACAGAGCCCGATTGGCTGATATGCTCCCATTCAGTAGGGATCAGCAATTGACTTCTATGGGCATACAGCCAGGCAATATGGCGGTAAATGAGTCTCTTTTTGATTGTCTTAATGTCTTCCTCAAAAGGTTGTTTTGAAATGAAATTGGTAATTAGTCCATCTACCATCATTCCCCATGATCTACTTTCATTGACAATCCCTCCCCAGATTTTACGGGCTTCCCACATCCGGTCATAGGCTTGGTTGTTTTTAAACCCTACATAAAACGCAACTGCAGTGCCTATAACAGAAACCGGAAGCCAAGGAATATAAATTTTAATGAGATCAAAATGATAAAGAGATGCCACCAGGCCCATCAACATTGATAACCACAATATATGATGCCAAGATAATTTTAACATTCTACTAAAACTTATGCTCTTTGTTACCAACATATTGGGTTTCTATTAAAAGGAAGAGGTAATTGTTTTTGCTAAATTATTCACCATTATGTTTCAATTCCAAAAATAAATTGAACAATTATTAAGTCAGTAACTGCCATATCTGTTGTTTAAATACTTTACTATATACAGTGAAAGTAAATATTTAAATTCAAATTATAATTTCGCGAAGTTGGAAGATGCACTGCTATTTAAAATTAATTTCCTTAAAATAGGTAATTAATGACGGTGAATCATTCAATATACAGAGACTTGTTGAAGTGTGCAAATCGGTTTTTCAGATAGGGTTTACTGACATTCGTTTATTGAGTATGTTAAAAAAGTGAAGCTGGTTAAATGGCATCCTTAACTTAGGTCTCTCTTGAGGCAATGTCTCCCAATTGAAGTGGAGATTGACAAAAACACCGAGGGGAAAAATGAAAAATTTTCTGATCCTGAAAGAGAAATAGGCCCAATCAAACCAATTATTGATGAAAAAGCGAGTAAGATAAAAAAACAAAAAAGGTAAGGGCCTAACCACAGCCTTTACCTTTTTTGGTAGAAGGGATTAAATTTCAATCTTAGTACCCATTATTTTTAAAAATTCCCTGATAAAACTTGGGTGACCCGGCCATGCTGGTGAGGTGACTAAATTGCCATCAACATAAGCTTGGTCGGCAGGAATATCCTGGAATTCTCCGCCTGCTAAAGTCACCTCAGGTCCTACAGCAGGATATGCCGTTAATTTTTTACCTTTTATTACACCTGCTGTAGTCAAAATTTGAATACCGTGACAGATGGCAGCTACAGGCTTATCTGATTCAAAAAAATGTTTGACCATTTCGATCAATTTACCATTCAGTCTCAAATATTCCGGTGCCCTTCCACCTGCAATTACCAAACCATCGTAGTCACTTACATTTACCTCATCGAAGCTGTAATTTAGGACAAAATTATGCCCCGGCTTTTCCGTATAAGTCTGATCTCCTTCAAAATCATGAATGGCCGTTTTAACAATATCTCCCTTTTTCTTGTCAGGGCACACCGTATGGACAGTGTAACCTACCATCTCAAGCATTTGGAAAGGGACCATGGTTTCATAATCCTCTGTAAAGTCTCCGGTTAAAAATAATACCTTCTTCATTTTTTTTAGCGTTTTGATTTGAAATTTTACCTATACTAATTGCTGCGAATAATTTTATTTTCTATTTAAAAACCAATTTAATCAATATTGACTGAATAGAAAATGGGAATGTTTTTCACTACAAGTTTAACAATTTTAAGTCATCAATTTGTCTATTTTAAGGTTTTGTTTATTGCTTTCTGAAACCCATAAAATCATGGGCATACGCTTCTTATTTAAGTGAAATTCTAAGTTGAATTTTGCCAATCCTCGAGAAGCAAAGCTTTGCCATGATATGCATAAAAGGCGATAATTTATGAGTCTTATAAATTGTTGAGGTGTGCTATGGCACTGCTCATATCGATAGCTTTACCTAGAACTGGTTTAAAACTGTCTTTTCTATCTTCCATTAACTTTGGAACGGTTTTGATGGTGAAATCGGTGATCTTTAATCCGGGTTTGAGTTCGGACCACAGCAGTGGCATGGATACCGGGGCATGCAACCTGGGCCTCAAACTGTAAGGAGCAACGATGGTTTGTCCTTTGCGGTTTTGTAAATAATCCAGGTAAATTTTGGGTCCCCTCTTTTTAAGTGAGCGTTCCAGAGTAGTTAGCTTAGGAAGTTTTTCTTGTATGAAATAGCAGAGTAGCTTGGTGAAGTTTCTTGCTTCCTCATAGGTGTATTTTCCTCCCATTGGAAGATAAATGTGCAAACCGGATGAACCTGATGTTTTACAATATCCTTTGATATTTGCTTGTTTAAGTACTTCTTTAGTTGCCAAAGCAGTTTCCATGACCTCTTCAAAGGTATTTTCTTCGGAAGGATCCAAGTCAAGGATAGCATAGTCAGGATAGTCTAATTGATAGATAGTAGAATGCCAGGGATGTAACTCAATGCATCCCAAATTATTTAAATATAATAAAGTGGCTTTTTGCTGACATAATAAATAATTGATTTCTTTATCTGAAGATGATGAATGGATGCCGTGAGTATCAATCCATTCAGGTAAATGTTCATGGTCTTTTTGATAAAAAGATTCACCGTGAATGCCACTGGGATGCCTGTGTAAACTTTCCGGACGATCCTTCAGGTAAGGTAAAATCAAGTCGGACATTTGAATGTAATAATCCAACAAGTCGTATTTGGTATAACCCGATTCCGGCCAATAGCTCTTTTCCGGATGAGTGATAGATACCATGATATCATCCACTTCTAATGAAAAGGCATCCTCGCCTGTCTTTTTAGAAGCTGTTTTTTTTAAGGGAATTTGATTTGGTTCAAAATTCAAATTTTTATCCTCCCTTAACCTTAAAAAAACAGGATGTCGCATTACTTTAGAAGAAGTCCACTCCGAAAATTTTACTTCACAAATCAGTTTAGGGATCAACCACACTGCTTCACGTCCTTTCAGGTGCTTGCGTATATTGAATACCGGATTTTTAGTTTTAAGGACTTCAAATTTAAAATACATTTCTGTCAGCTGCTCTTCTGAAAAACCCGTACCACAAGTTCCAACATAAGTCAGTTGACCCTCTTCAACCATTCCTAGAATTAATGAGCCAAACTTTCGTGATTTTTTATTCGAAAGCGTGTAGCCACATATAATCGTTTCTGTGTTTTCAATCTTTTTAAACTTTAACCAGTTGGCAGAGCGGGAGTTTAGGTCATATGTAGAATTGGCTTTTTTGGCGATTACACCTTCCATACCCATATCAATGGCTCGGTCGTAAACCGTAATTCCCATGGTTTCGACATGATCGCAATAGCGTAAATGAGTGTTTTCCGGAATCAAATCCTTTAACAATTGCTTACGGTCGATGAGGGGAAGTCCCAAGGTATCGTGATCGTTTAAATGGAGTAGATCAAATACATAATAAACCAATCTTTCTTTGGTTGATTGTTTGTCATAATTTTGATGGGAATTAAATTGAGGAAGACCATTTTTGTCCAGCACCACTATTTCACCATCTAGGATTGCGGTATGCTCAATTTTTTTAAGCTCCTTATAAATAGGTTGAAATTTTTCATTGAGAGAAATTCCATTGCGGGAATAGAGCTCCACCTTGTCATTCCGGATATTAGCTATTGCACGATAACCATCATATTTTAATTCGTATATCCAGTCTTTGTCATTAAAAATTTTAGTGCCTGGCGAGGCTAACATGGGTTTTATTAGCGATTTTAAATCCAGCTTTTTCGAATTCTCACCTGGCCCCGAAGAAAAGGCTTCCTCATTAAAATCTTCTGCGTCGTAATCCAGGTCGGTAGCAAAGGCATCGTCATGTTTAATGAGCAACCATTGGTCTTTTTTATTCATTGAGGAAGACCGAACCAAAGTAAAAATCCCTTTTAGTTTACTGCCGTGAAAAATGATTTTCAGTTTTCCTTTTTTATGGTCTTTACAGAGATCGTTTGGTTGCTGTAGGCTTTGGAAATTTCCTTCATCCCATATGGTCATTTTTCCCGCACCATAGTTGCCCTTTGGAATAAGACCTTCAAAACTCAAATATGCAACCGGATGATCTTCCGTTTGTACAGCCAGTCGTTTGTCTCGGGGATTCATGGAAGGCCCTTTAGGTACTGCCCAGCTCTTGAGGACTCCATCGATTTCCAGTCTCAGGTCATAATGCAACTTTCGGGCACGGTGCCTTTGCACAACAAACCTGAATTGATGGGTGTTTTCAACCACACCTTTAGGTTCAGATGTGTCATTAAAGCTTCGCTTTTCACGGTATGCTTTGAGTCCCATTTAGGAGGCCATTTTTTTTCTTTTCTCAAGACTTGCTTTAAGTTTTGCCATTAAATCTTTGGCAGCAGTTGGTTCACTTTCCACTTTTTCAACCTTGACTTTTTTTCCTGAAGACTTGGATTCAATGGTTTTCAATAGTTGCTCATTATAAACATCTTTGTATTTCTCGAATTCAAATTTTGCTGTATAGTTTTCAATAAGGGATTCTGCCATGGAAATTTCCTTATCGGAGGTTTTAGATTTTGGTATTTTAATTTCCTTGGTGTCTCGGATTTCCTCAGCAAAACGAATGACGTGCAAAACAATGACATTCTTGTAAACACCTATAAGAGAAAGATTCTCTTTTTGTCGCATAACGAAGGTTGCCACGCCTAGTTTTCCGGTTTTCTTTAGTGCATCTCTTAATAAATTATAAGCTTTACCTCCCTCTTTTTGCGGTTCGAGGTAATATGGGTTCTTAAAAAGCATATCCGCCACCTCAGTTTCCTCTACAAATTCCTCTATGTCGATGGTTTTGCTTTTTTTTAGGTTGGCATTTTCAAAGTCTTCTTTTTCTAAAATCACATAGGCATCGTCTTTTTTATAGCCTTTTACTATGTCTTTATAGGCTACTTCCTTTCCTGTATTTTCATTAACCCGCTTGTACCTTATACGTGCATGATCATGTTTGTCAAGCATATCTAAATCAAGAGTACGCCCTTCTGATGCGGAATACATTTTTATTGGGATTGAGACAAGACCGAAGCTAACAGTGCCATTCCATATAGATTTCATAATTTGCTGGGTTTAAAAACCGAAATAGGTCACTTCGTTTCTTAAATCTGCTGTTTGGATGAAAAATTTTCAATGGTTGTGATTACTGCGAATGCAGCCTTTTCTAAATTGATAAGGTAGGCTTATATCATTCCTAGCTTAATTCAAAAAGCTTGTTTCTAGCTATAGAAGGCTATACATTCCTATTATCTAAATCCATTGTTCATCCCCAAAGCCGGGAATATTATTTAAGACTCGACGTTGACGTAATTATTACAATTACGCAACAATACTGCCAAAATTATTAGTCGCTCTGGCATCCTTGAATTATTTAGCAATGGCTTAGATTAATAATAAAATTTGTGAAAGGTGTTTGGAAATAACACTAAGGGCAGTATTGGTGCAAGCAAGTGAAAACTGCCCTTAGTGTTTATAGTAACGTTTCCTTAAAAAGCATGGCAAAGATTACTTAATAAAATTTGTTTAAAACGATTCAAAGTCATCTTTTTTTACATTACCTTCCTCATCTATGGAATAACCTTCAGGTGCTCCTTCTTTCCAGGTCAATTCCGGGAGCATTTCCAGCAAGACTTTTCTGTGATCGGCAATGATGTTTTTGTTTCCACTTTTGTAGGCGATATTGTCCCATTCATTAGGATCGGTTTCATGGTCATAGAGCTCTTCCAAATTAATTTCAGGGTAATAAATATACCTGTACCTCATGCTCCTTACTGCATGACCTTCAATAGACTTGAATTTATAGCTTGAAATAACAGGATCGGAAGTTATACTTGGGTCTTTCAGTTGTGGTACCAAACTATTTCCATCCAGATGAGCAGGTTTTTCAAAACCGGCTAGGTCTACAAGGGTAGGGTACAAGTCCATTAAACTTACAGGGTGGTCATACCTTTCGCCTGCAAGAGACATTCCGGGTACCGCTATTAAAAATGGTACTCTGGTTGACCTTTCAAACAAGGTGAATTTTTCAATATTGTCTTTCTCTCCCATATGCATGCCATGGTCAGACCACAAAACAACGATGGTATTGTCCGCATATTCAGAGTTTTCAAAGGCATCGAGTAGCCTTCCAACCATAGCATCAGAAAAAGTGATGGAAGCGGCATAAGACTGAATGATTTTCTCCCACTGTTTATTTTCCAATACCCATTTCATGATCCATCTTCTTCCATGATCGAAGGAATCTTCTAAATCATCTTTTTTTCGTTCCGGTAATACAATGTCCTCTAGTGGATACATGTCGAAATACTTTTGAGGTACCTCCCATGGATCATGGGGTTTCCACATTCCTACGGCCAGGAAGAAAGGCTTGGCATGTTTTAAACTTAGTTGATAACTTCCCCAATCTGCTACATGGTAATCTGCCATTTTTTCATCTGAGGCAGGAATAGCTCCCCAGGTCCACCAACTATTAGCTCCTCCTCCCGGGCGGTTTTCATTGTCTACACCCTCAGGGTAGATAACATCTTCAGGTGCTCTCATTTGGTAAGGGTGAGAAATGTATGGGCTGGGGTAATAATAATCCCAGTTTTCGGGTTCTACCTGGCTTGTTGGCGACCAGGGGGGAGCCTGACTGTGATATATTTTACCTGCCCCTAGGGTTTTATAGCCATTGTTTTTAAAGAATTTTTCTAAGGTTGTCACTTCCTTAAGGGCTTCAAATTTTCGCCATAATGGACCGTCTCCCCAGTACACGTTCTGAGCTCCAGATCGTGCATGGTGAACTCCTGTCAGGATTGCTGCTCGCGTTGGTGCACAAGCCGGTGCAGGAGTATGTGCATTGGTGAAGATCATGGAGGAAGCTGCAAGACGGTCAATATTTGGGGTATGGATTTTCATACCGGTATGGCCGGACAAAAAGCCTGCCCAGTCATTCATATCATCTACCGCAATAAAAAGGATGTTGGGTTTCTCTTCAGGTTGTTGCGGTGGTGGGCTACAATTACTGAGAAGTAACAAGCCAATTGAAAAAAGAGTTAAATGAATTTTCCGATTTAAACTTTTCATAGGTGCATTAGTGGTTTTCTTTTGTTTGTATTAATCTATAAATGATGAAAACTTTCATTAATTCTGTAGGTGAATTTGATATGAAATGATTTCTCCGGGTCTGAATTATAATAGTGTAAGGGACTTTTAATGCCCGGTTGGAGTATTTTGGGGAAATCGTAAAGAGGGAGATTTCGATTCAACCATTAATTTAAATGCAGATTTTTAATAATGCGTCAACCTTTCGATTATTTTTTTACAATGTGGAAATAATAAGCTAAGTTCTACACTACTCTTTAGCTCAAAATCATTAAAACTAAATCCGGGTGAAACAGTGCAGCCTACTAAGCTATAAGTATCTTTCTCGATAACTTCCGCGCCAAACCAATGACCCCCGGGAACAATGAGTTGGGGCCGTTCACCATTTTTGATATTTCTACCAATAATATGAGTTTCATGAAGGCCGGATGCAGAGATTGAATGTAATCTTAGAGGAGATCCATCGTAAAAATGCCAAATTTCATCTTGTTTAATCCTGTGGAAAGCAGAAAAATCGTCTGAAGTCAGTAAAAAATAGATACAGGTTGAATAATTTCTATTGCCTTTGTAATCATCCGGTAAACAGTCTTGTAGGATTTCATCGGTACTTCTATAAGTTTCTTTAAAATATCCTCCCTCAGGGTGAGGGGCCAAACCTAATACCTCAATTATTTTATGGATTGAATTTTGATGCATTCATAAATATACTGAAATTTTTAATTGCTTATTTAGCCGTGTTTTCTTAGAAAGATTCGTTGATTATAAATTTTATATGCGTTACAACTTTTTGAATTTAATGGGTTTCCGGTCAGCGTTTTCAAACCATGAATAAATTATTTACGCTCAATTGGTGATTTGGAGCTGGTGTAAAACATAAAAGGTGGCTAAAGTATCAGAAGTTAAACGCTTAATACTTTAGCCACCTATTCAGAAGTTTCACCTATTTGGTGGATCAATAAGCCACCGGCTCAGCAACGGTATATTCGCTGGTCTCAGTAAAAGTCCGGCCAAACATATCTGTGGCTCTAACGGTGATGGTATGTTTGCCTACCGGCAGTTTAGTGTCTATGCTTCCTTTCCAAAGGTGGGTAACATTCACAGGGTTGGAAGGTCTTCTGCCAGGCTCTAATTTATCCATCAGGTCCCATTCCATTACGGAGGCTACATAGGAAGGATCAGGTGCCTCTATCCAATTCATTTTTTTCCAAGGGCCATTGTCTATTCGATACTCTACCTTATCATTTTTGTCTCCCATATAGAAGTTGGCAAAAATGCCTGAGCCGGAACCACGGTTATTGGCGACAACTTTGGGGTTAAAAATCTTTATTTGGTGTTCTTTTGGTGCTCCAATTACCTGATAATCTATTTTATATTGATTTCCTTCAATATGAAGTAGGGCGTATCCTTTGGGAGTACCATCTCTCATGGTTGAAATGGGAACGCCATCATCGTTTATTTTCCCGGAGTACCAATCACCTGAAGTGGTGCCTGCATTGTATTCGTGAAATGGAGTACTGCCTTCCCAGCCATCTTCTTCCGTATAAAAATTATGGCGTTGCAAATGGGTATGTGCTGATAGGGCCAATACATTTTGGTAATCCTTCAGTAGATCAAAAATCTTTTGTCGGTCACTGTTCCTGAATCCATTTTCATTGATATGGAGGAAGGGAATGTGAAAAGACAGTACAATTAATTTGTCTTTGTCTACGTGCTTCAGGTTGTTTTCTATAAAGTCCAACTGGGTTTGTGTAAATCCACCCCAATAACCTTTATCATCCCTAGGGTCTGGATATAAAATATCATCTAAAATAATGAAGTGCGCATTTCCTTGGTTAAAAGAATAAGTGGCAGGGCCAAAGACCCTTTCAAAGGATTCGTCAGAATGCTCATCTATCTTAGCGTCATAATTCATGTCATGGTTACCCATTACATTGTACCAGTGCCATCTAGTTTGTTTTAAAATTTCCACATAAGGAGGGTGTAAATCCAAGTCATCTCCTGCCAAATCACCAAGGCTAATACCAAAACTAATATTGCTTTCTTCCTTGGCTTTGTCTACTACACCTTTAGCAAATTGATCCAATTCCGTTTTATTATATGGCTGTGGATCACCAAAGATCATTGCAGTAAAATTATCCGGCTCTTCGGTTTTATGCAGTGCAAAGTTCACTGATTTTGGCAGCTTTCCGGTTGGCTCAGAACCCTTGTATTGAAGTTCGGGAGAGCCTTCTGGTTTGTGGATATAATAAAATTCAGGTAATTGATTTTCACCAACAGGCACTTTATAGCCACTTGGTTTGATAACAAAAATGATATTATCGATTCCTATAGGTAAAGTATACTTTCCTTTTTTATCAGTCAGTACTACCTCTTTTCCGTTGCTGACAGCCACTTCAGGAATGCCCTTTTCTCTGCGTTCCTTTTTACCATTTTGATTGCTGTCTTCATAGATGTAGCCCGTGACGGTGTTTTGTGCCAGAAGGCTAAAACTGAGACTTAGTGCCCAACAAAAGCAGATTAGTTTTTTCATGAATGAGGATTAGTTTTATATGCCAAGGAGAAAAATAATCTAGTCATTGTCTCTCCGAAATGAAAACCAAAGATAAAGAAAGCTTCAAGCAAGGATCAGTGCTGCTTATTATTTATAAGTTAATTTAGAATCCGAAGTATTAACAGCTTGGTTAAATTGAATGTATGTATTTAGCGACTTCCTTTATTGTGGAACACCACCAAGCCATCTTTTCCAGCTACAACAATGTCCATCATTCCATTGCCATTTAAGTCCGCGACAGAAAAATAAAGGCCGGCTCCTTTGCCTTCTCCAAAAGGGCCATAGCTTATCACGTTTTTAGTAAAAGATTCCCCGTTCCACTTAAAATAATACAACCCCATAAAATCATTTCCTCCGGGATCATTGCCATTGTGTGCACGGTAGCGTTTACCAGTTACCAGTTCCATTTCTCCATCATTGTCTATGTCTATCCATTCCATCGTATGGTATTGAGACTGAAAAGGGTCAATGGGGTGTTTAATAAAGGAAATTGTATCTCCTTCTTTAACCTGTTCATACCAATGCAATCCATAGTCGTGGCCTTGCCCCACAATTAGGTCGTTTAAGCCATCGCTGTTTACGTCAGTTACTATGATGGGGACGCTGGCAGTGCCCAATTGAAAAGTCTTGTGTAATGTCCACCTGCCATTTTCTAAGTCTTGAGGAGCCTCTAACCAACCTTCTGGTATTATAAAGTCTCCTCTACCATCTCCATTGATATCTCCAAAACCTAGGCCATGGCCGTGTTTTTCAGTTACCGAATGTTTTTCAAATTCACCGGTACCTTTCCCATTTGCATCCCGATTTAAAGTATAATAAGCAAGCGGTTGATTGGGAGTATTCGGAATAATGTCCAAGTGGCCATCGTTGTCTACATCCCAGGCTCTTGTGGTCTCTACGTTACCGGGATTGGTGATTTCGTGCACGGCCCATTCTTTATTGCTTCCGGGGTTTTCTACCCAGTACAGCGTCTTTCCGAACCATCCGCCTGTAACGTAGTCAGTCTTTCCATCACCATTTACATCCATGGGAATGGTAGAAAAATCATCAAAGTATTCACTGACGCGCTTTACTTGTCCGATCAACTGTCGCTTGGAAAACTCAGGACCTTTGTACCAATAGCTGCCGGAGACAATATCCGGATGACCATCTGCATCTACATCAAAGACACCTGCTGACTCAGCAGTTTCCATAGCAATGATTTGCTTTTCAAAGGTTATAGGCTTGGGATCATTGGTCAATCCTGCCACTATTAATGCGATATTAAGGCTTAGATTCATGTTTTAAAGATAGTAGTTTATCTGTCAGAACTATCCTGTACTGTCCAGTATTATTTGATTATTGTAGTTCTCAATTTACCCGACAAGCTAATGGGGTTATTTTCATTGATAGGGTAGTGACCACGGATTTTTAAACGGTTAGTACTATAGATATTTTTTGCATTTTTATACCGATGTACCAATTCAGGACATTGATAAAAATGGCCAAGCCAAGCATTTCTAGGGTCTCTTCTATTGTATATATTAATCGGTAACCAAAGCTTAATCCATAGGTGTCGAAAACATTTTTTCCTATACTTTCAAAAACAATGGCACCTAATAAGAATATGCCCATTGACAAAAGCATTCCCGTAAGTAATCGTTTGTTGAGATGATTGAAAAAAGGAATGTAAATCAAGGCCATACCTACCAATACCAGTCCGAATACAAGTAGGCTGATATAATAAAATAACGTTGAATTGTGGTACTTTTCTTGAAGATATGTAAATAAAAACTCATGAATGGATGCCGCCTCATCCAACATTAATAAAAAAAACAACAGTGAAATACCTAACCATCCCCAGTGTTTTTTGCCGTTTGATTTTTTAAAAAGTGCAATGATCAACAAAAGTAGTGAAGCTACCAAAAATTGTAGGGTAGAGAACAATGAAGGGATGTTTGCTTCCTGATTAAAATCAAATAGCAGAATAAGGAACGAGCCCAAGGAGTTATTCTGGTCATGGTTAATAGCTAGAAAGATGCTAAGGATATTTAAAATTAGCAACAATAAGATTGCCACTAAAAAAGCTTTTTGAAGCTTTTTCGTAGGAATGAAGAATTTCATTGGGTGAGGGTTTGGTTATTAGTATGGGTTCTGTAGGGGTGATGTTAAGATAATGAAAGATTCATTACTTTCAAAAAATACCCTGCATAAGCCATACCAAAAAAAACCTTGACCATTTGAAAATATTGGTCAAGGTTTTTAAATCCGAAGTACGCAATAGACAATCTATTACGTGCTGAAATTGGTTCAAAATCAGCCAATTCGTTGCCGTTTTCAATTTCAATATAAGGGTACTATATTAAAATCGCAATACATCTGATTTTCTTGCGATTGCAACACTTTCCGTAAGACATGGGACAGACCATTATAAATCCTATTACATAACCTTTGTTAAATCAATGTGTCAATAGCCATTGTTTTACCCTAGGGTTAAAATCTTCGATATTTTCCCAGTGGAAAGCATGTCCACTTTCAGGGTAGGTGTGTAATTCTGAGTTTGGCAGTAATTCAGCGACCTCTTTGGTCATCCAAAGTGGAGTGAATTTGTCTGCTTCTCCTCCTATGACAAGTGCAGGTTGTTTTATTTCATTTAATTGTTTCAGCGTATGATGTTCTATGCATGCAGCAGCTTGTCCTTCAAGTCCAATTAATGGTTGAGGGTTGGTGTCCTTATTGGCATTTTCCCTGTCTTCAAGCATTCCTTGGTAGGACACTTCATTGTCAAAGGAAGCCTTTGAGAAGATTAATAATTGGATGTAGCGGCTAAATTCATCTGGTTTTAATCTGGCTTTAATGTCCACCATATGACGAAAAATATCTTTCGCCGTATTGTCACATCTCGCCCAAGGACACATGAGAACCATTGATTTTACTAGGTTTGGGTGGCGATAAGCAAGTTGCTGGGCAATGATGCTCCCCATGGAAACGCCTGCAACTCTTACCTTTTCCAATCCGAGCTGTTGTAGTAAACCTGCACAATCATCCGCCATCATTGATGAAGTGTAGGGGCCTGAAGGTTTATCAGACCTGCCAACTCCTCGATTGTCAACAATGATGCATCGGAAATATTGTTTCCAATACTCAAGATGTTTTTCCCACACCGACCCTGGGGCAGTAATACCCATAATCAATAGTAAAGGATCTCCTTTTCCTTGCTCCTCATAATAAAGGTTAATCCCATTGGATTTTATAAACGGCATAGGTTATTTTAATTTTGGTATTAAAGATTCCTGTACCCATTTTCCATCGTGGAGGGTTACAAAATCAGGATCCTCCAAAGCTTCTTTGCCCTCGTCTTCGCAAATGATCCATCCATCAAAGTTCTCATCTTTAAGCCATTGAGTAATCTCTGTTAGTGCAACTTTTCCATTTCCCATAAGGGTGAATTCCGGATTCCCGTCCCAATCTTTATAATGTACATGGTTGATAAGAGAACGGTATTCCTTCATTTTGGTCAAAGGATCCATGTCCCCGTTAATAATGTGCCCTACATCGGGGCACCAACCTGTTACTTTTGGGTCCAAAGATTCTAGGATGACTTTGTAGTCCTCTTCAGTCCTAGTAATGGATGTGTGAGGCGAGTTAGGATGAAAACTGCTGACAACTCCTTTGTCCGCAGCCCTAGCCGATACGGTGTTGACGATATCTACAAGATTTTTTCTTCGCCGTGTAAGGTCATGCCTTCCGGTGGGAATTTGTACAGTGCAAAGTACTGAATCTGGGAATCGTGACAATAATTTTATGGCTTCATCTGCAATCTTTTTCTCTTCATCCGTTTCTTTATTCCCGTTCCAATCTAAAGCCAAAGCCACTGCGGCTAGTGAAATGTTTTGTTCTTTCAATTTGGCTTCAAGTGCATCAGCGTCGGCCAAAGGTCCCATCCAAGTGAATATTGGTTGGATCCCTGTAAAACCTGCTTTAGAGATAACTTCTATCATATGACCCAGCTGACCTTTATAAGTCTCTCCATTGTTACTCATAAACCAGGTGTATACTTCTGCGCCGAAACGAAAGGGTAGTTTAGACATTTGATTTGGGTATTTTAGTTATTGTTATATTAGGTTAATAATGATGATTGATACAGTGTTTAAAGCCCATGTTTTTCTCCCATGGCCTTAATGAATTTAAAGCCGTTTTCAGCCATTTCCCAAGGTTCAGAAAAATCTCTCCATACGCCAATAGAATTGGCAAAGTCAGGGTCATTTCTGGTAAATCCTTCTATGGTAAGCCATCCTTTATAATTTATTTCAGCTAATGTAGCAAAGGTGTCATCCCAAGGAACATGACCAGAGCCGGGTGTCCCTCTGTCATTCTCACTTATATGTACATGACCTAATACCGGAGCGATTTTCCTTATGGCATCTCCCAGGTTTTTTTCTTCGATATTCGCATGATGGGTGTCAAACATTGCGCGAACATTTGGGTGATTTATTTTCGTGATCAAATGCAACAATTGATCCATAGTATTGCATAGGTAACATTCGAAGCGATTTAGTGCTTCGGGGGTGAGAACGATTCCTGCTTGCTTGGCGTGTTCTCCAGCTTGATACAAAACTTCAGCGCTTCTATTGTATTCATCCTCGTTGGGGGATCTTTGAGCAAATGTGGAGAAAGCCGAGTGAAAAGGTCCACAGATAATTTTTGCTCCCAAATCATGAGAACGGTCTATGGTCCATTTCATTTTGTCCAGGGCTTTTGCCCTTATTTTAGCATCAGGATCTATTGGGTTTTCATCAGGCCCCATTACAAATACTGTACTGCTTTCTAGTCCTAGTCCCTTGGTAAAGCTGCCAATTTCTTTATAGGCTTTTTCATCAGGTGCTCCTACAAAAAACTCTACCCCATCATAGCCTATGGTTTTTAGTCTTTCGATAATAGGCTTTAATTCATCAGAAACTGCTGCTGACCAGGCCAAGACATTAAATCCAATCTTATTCATTATCTATTATTATTTTAGGCTTTAAAAATTATTCGAAATCAGTAACTTTCATTCCGCGACGGAAATTGTCAAAACCAAACATCGTAGGCGAATAATCTCCAACAATATTCACATTGGCTTTTTCATGTATTTTTGCCTCCATACCTAGTCCCCAATAGCAGGCATTCACAATTAATCGACGCAAGTCTTCACTTAACAAGTCTATGGATGCTCCAAGTGTGCTGGCAAATACTTTACCTTTTTTACCACCTTCTATTTGGTAAGATTTGGTCCACACCACAGGCATTAATGATTTTTTCCAGTTGATTGGCGCTTCAGCATTCATGCCGGAGGTAGAAGCACCATGGATCAAAACTTCTGCATCTTCACCTATACCATTTACTGTGTACACATCAGAAGCAGCCCAAATGTCGGTAACACCATTCAATATTGGGTTTTTGGCAGAAACCTGGATTCCATCTAAAAGTGCTCGGGTACCTTCTACGGCGTGGTGGCCGTGATGTGCTACCCATGTTTCACCCAATATCTTTTTACCAAAACCTTTCTCCCAACCGGGAACATTGCTTTGCCAATGGTATTTCGCATAAGGGCTTTTGCTGTCTTTTCCATAATTAAAAGCATGGGTAGAAGTACGCAATGCAATCAAAGGCTTTCCTGACTTCAGGTAATCATCAAAATGCTTCATTTGTTCATCGGGAAGTTCTCTGAATCGCAATAAGATGATAACAAGGTCGGCCTCCTGAAGATGCTCCATGCCCGGTATGTTTGTCTTGTAGTTGGGCACTACATTGTTGTTTTCAGGATCGATGGCAAATAAAACAGTGGTGTTAAAACCATGGTGCTTGGAAAGAATTTTTGCCAACATAGGCAAGCCCTCTTCAGACCTGTATTCGTCATCACCACTGATGAGTACTACATTTTTACCTTTTCCGGCACCGTTTTCTCCTTTGAATTGTAATAGCAACTTGTCCTCTTGAGCCAAGGCCAAACCTGCTGTGATCAAGAAAGTGAAAATAAAGAGGCTGGCTACTTTGAGACTACTGTTTTTAAACTGATGCATTGTGTTCATTGATAATATTTGTTATTTCAAGTTTTATTTCTGTTGATGAGAGGACCTCTATAATTCACAGAGAAACTTCAAGAAAGTCAGTTCATTTGTAGAGAAGGGTACTGTAAAATGAGTTCCGTTCAAAAATTGTATTGTATTGACTGAGTTTTTATAGTTCCTACGCAAAATAAATGCCTATGGTATAATTCGGGTTTAAAGTAATAAAATTGTTTGTAACAATCCTCCATTTATTCAAATAGATCTGAGCAAAAAAGGATAAAAGGGGTAAAAGAAGGATTGAAATCCTTTTTACCCCTTTTCCTTCATTGGCTGTTAGACCAGATTGAATACATCAATAACCTTGGTTTTGGCTTAGTTTATCATTGTTTCTTATTTCAGCCGTAGGAATTGGGAAAAGCAATTCCCTTTCAGTTATTGTCGGACCATAAGTAAATTGGTGCCCTACATAATTCTCAAATTCTCCGGAAACCACATTCCATGCTTTACGCAACCTAACCATGTCAAACCATGTCTTGTTTTCAAAACACATTTCTACCCATTTTTCTCTCCATACAGCTTCCCTAAATTCTTCTTGATTTAGGTTTTCTAGTAGGGGCAATTCCGCCCTCTCTCGGATTTTGTTAATGGCTTCGTAAGTTGCGTCCGTTGGTCCACTGACTTCATTCATTGCTTCAGCATAAATGAGTAATACCTCAGCAAAACGGAAAACAGGCCAATTCAAGCCACTACTTGTAGTGTTAAGTTGGGCCTCTTCATCAAAATGCTTCCAGATATAATAGTCTCCCAGCTCTTTGGTGGAGCTTCTGTCGGACTCTAAGCTGTATTCTGTATAGAAGAATGTTTTTTCTTCGGCTCTTTTGTCTCCATTTTCAAAAGCATTGACAAACTCTTGGTTTGAAAAGATTCCACCTGTTTCTGCGCTATAAGCAGAAATACCTCGATTGTAAGGGATTATGGAAACCTGCCAAGAGGAAGGGATAGTGAATGCGGCATATTGTATCATAAAAATATGCTCTCCCTGGTTTTTATCTTCAACAGAATGAAGTTTGTCATAATCGGTAAATAAATGGTAAGTGCCGGATTGGATAACGTCATTGGCTTTTTCTGCTGCAAGTTGGAAGTACTGGTCGCCTGCTTGCAGTGGATAGCCGGCCATGGTGAGATACACACTTGCCATTAAAGTTTTAACAGCACCCAGAGAAACTCTTCCGCTTGTGTCTCTCCAAGGTAATCCGGCATTTTCGGCAACTTCAAGGTCTGCTACAATTTGGTCATAAATTGCGGCTGTTGAAGCAGCTTCTGGATACAATTCAGGGCTGGTTAAGTCTATTGGCGACGTTATCAGTGGGATGTCGCCAAAAATCCTTACCAAATTAAAATAATAAAATGCGCGTAGAAAACGAGCCTCTCCTAATAGTTTATTTTGGGTTTCACTGTCCATCTCTATCTCAGGAATTTTTTCTATAGCAAGGTTCGCATTGGCAATACCCCTGTAGTAACTAGTCCAGTAAGTTTGTCCATAACCATTGTCCGAATTGTTGATCAAATTTCTAACAAAAAGGCTGTTTTGTGCCTGTCCTAGTTCTGTATTGGCAAGTCCTGTGGAGAATTCAAGCATCATCCAAGGACCACCGCCAAAACCTGATTGCATCACAGGCCTGAGGCTTTCATATATGGAATTGACCACACTGGTAGCATGTTCCGGTAGAGTAAAATAATTTTCTAAAGTGAAATTGGATTTGTCTGTCTCATCGAGAAATTCATTACATCCCCAAGTTGTGATCATTAGCATGCTGATAAGTATCACACGACTTATTTTATTTATATACTTTTTCATATCATTCAAATATTCAAGTGAAACTTTTTAAAGGGCGATATTTAATCCTAGCATAAAAACCCTTGGCTTTGGGTAGGCATAAAGATCCACTCCCTGATCAAAGGGAGATCCGGAAGTGGAAACTTCAGGATCATAGCCTTGAAATTTGGTACTTAAGAAGAAATTTTGCACAGAGACATAAGCCCTTAACCTACTTAATTTTAGCTTTTGAATTAAGGTAGGCTCAAAAGTGTAGGCTAGAAGTAAATTCCTGCCTCGAAGAAAAGAACCATCCTGGGTTCTGTCTGAATCATTGAAGGTATTGTATCCGGCAGTCAATGGTCTCAGTTGGGCAATATTTGTATCTTGATTTTCCGGTGTCCAGGCATTCAAGACGGTCCTAAAACTATTGGCAATTCCCTGACGGTCTTCGGCAGAATGCTTGCTTCGCCACAGTACCTTATTGCCGTAATTAAACTGCAGATCAACCATTAATTCTAGGTTTTTGTATTGGAAAGTATTCATAAAAGTCCCAAAACCTTTAGGAATTCCCTGGCCAATAATTACCCTGTCATTGTCATTAATGGCTCCATCACCATTTACGTCTTCATACTTTATATCACCCGGTAGCTTGAGGTACTGTGCGGCAAGGTCAGTCTCATCTGTGTTCCATGTTCCCAAATGAACAAAGCCAAAGAAAGAGCTTACCGGCTCCCCTTCCCTTATGATAGTAGAACCGGAAAATATGTCTGCTCCACCCGTTAGTTCCAACACTTTGTTTTTGTTGATAGAGATGTTAAAATGAGTGTCCCACTTAAAATCATTGTTAACAATGTTCACAGAATTGAGGGCAAATTCTACTCCTTTGTTTTCCATGCTTCCAATGTTTCTAGTTACCAAGCTGTATCCACTGCTGGATGGAACGGGGGCATTGAGCAGCATGTCTTCAGTTAATTTTCTATACAGATCCAGTTCAAATGTCAGTCGGTTATTGAGTAGTCCAAGCTCGAGTCCTACATCAGTTTGAAAAGTTTTTTCCCATTTTAGGTCAGGGTTTGAAAGCCGGTTGACACCAAGCCCTATGCTCCTTGAGTCATTGAAAATTACCGTGTAATTGCCCATTCCTGCCAAGGCTTGATAAGCCGCTATTTCGGAGTTGCCGGTAACTCCATAACTGGCCCTTAATTTTAAGTTGGAGATGGTTTTATGGTCCTTCAAAAAGTCTTCTTCAGAAATTCTCCATGCCAAAGCAGCTGATGGGAACACCGCATATCTGTTGGCTTCCCCAAATTTTGAAGATCCATCAATTCTTCCGGTAAAAGTTACCAAATATTTTTCTTTCAGATTATAGTTAAACCTGCCGAAATAGGAATTCAAGCCATAGGCTGAGGTCCCGGAAAGGGTTTGAAAAACATTGGCCCCTGCCCCTAGATTATTAAATTTGAAATAGTCATCCTGAAAATCTTGAGATCTTGCAGTGCTATTGAACCGGTCAACATGTTGCCAGGAAATACCCAATAAAGCATTGATAGATTGGTTTTCGTCGATGTCTTTATTGTAGGTAAGGTAATTCTCAAATTGCCAGGAGTTTAAGCGGTCATTCATCACGGAAGCATCTCCTCTTTGATTTCTTGCAATATAGTTTAAGGTTCTTCCTCCATAATAGTCAACCCTCTGATTGATAATGTTACTGGCTAATACAGAGCGAAGTTCAAGTCCTTCAGCAAGGCTGAAATTTGCATAAATATTACCTAACATGGTTTGGGTATTTACTATGTAAACCCGGTCATTCACTACATGAAGAGGGTTGTTTCCACCTTCCATGCCGGGATAGTCTTCATTACCGGCCCAACTACCATCACTGTATCGAACGGGGGTAATGGGAAGGGCTTCCAATACCTGGCGCATGGCAATTATTCCTCCGGCCCCTAACGGGTCCACCTGGCTTTCTTTTTGGTCTGTATAGCTTAGGCTTCCTCCTACTTTTAACCAGGGCTTTATCTGGCTGTCAAACACAAATCTGCCCGCATATCGTTTCAGGTAGGATTCTCGCATCAATCCTTCCTCATTTCTGTGGTTGATATAAATCCCATAACTGTCTTTTTCATTTCCACCTGTAAGTCCCAGTTGATGGTTTTGAGTAATGGCTTTACGAAAAGATTCATCCTGCCAGTCTGTGTCATGAAGCGGATTTCCATTGGCATCAAACAATAAAGGGTTGGTTCTTTTTAATTTTGGATCGGTATAAATGCCATTAGCCCATCCTGTGGGATCGTATTTCTGCGCATTTTGATAGGCGATATCTTCCACCATAAGAAATTCTTCGGCATTGAGTAAAGGGATTTTCTTGGGTAATACACCCACACTTACATCGGTGTCAAAGGTGATCATTCCTCCTTTATTACTACCTCTTTTTGTTGTTACCAAGATCACTCCATTTGCTCCTCTTGCCCCATATATTGCGGTAGCAGAGGCGTCTTTAAGTACTTCTACTGAAGCGATATCGTTGGGGTTGATATAATCAATTGGGGTACTGCCATTGGCCAGTCCGGCGGCATGTATAATCACACCATCAATTACATACAAAGGGTCATTGGCTATACTTACAGAAGTATTTCCTCTGATTCTGATATTGGCCCTTCCTCCGGGTCTTCCTGAATTGACAGATACATTTACACCCTGAATTCTCCCTGATAGGGCTTGGGTCAAAGAGGCCGATGGCCGTTCCTGAAGTGCTTCGCTACTTACCGAGCCTACGGCACCTGTTAAGTCCGACTTCTTTTGGGTACCATATCCCACTACGACCACCTCTGATAGGTCTGCAAAAGAGTAATTGAGTAAAATCTCAATATTATTCATCCCTGCTTCAATGGTTACTTCCTTGTTTTCATAACCAATAAAACTTGCCACAAGGGTTTCGCCATTACTAACCTCTAGGCTAAACTTACCATCAATGTCAGTGACGGTGCCCCTGTTTGTTCCTTGAACCAAGATGGATACTCCAGGAATCAATTCCTGATCTTCTTGGGATTTTACCAGACCACTAATCGTCCTACTCTCTTGAGCCAATATCGGTCCGGATAATAAGAAAAGAGAGAGCACAAAAGCCAGTACCTGGAATTTGTTTGATTTAATAAAAATTCTTTTCATAATTTTTGGGTTTAATTGATAATGATAATAAACCAATAAATAATATTTGTTTATCCATAAAAATATCTATAAAAATAAAAAAATCTATCCTGTTCTGTCCTGTTATGTTATTTAATTAAAATTTATGATTAAATATTTAAAAAATATTGAAAAAATCGTAATTTAGTTTTGTGGAAAGCTGAGATGTAATATTCTATTTGGGTTTTCGTTTTTAGCAAAACTAAATTCTAAATTAGTTTAGGGTCAATTTTTGTTTAGGATTGTCGTTTGGTAATCAGTAGATTGCGTGAAAGTGAAGTTTCTGAATTATTAAAAGCGGCTTAATTGTATTATGGGTTAATAAAAGAATAGCTAGTGAAAAATTGTTTATTGGTTGCTTGGGATTCAATAAATCCAAGCAATCGGATAGGTTAATAAATTTTTTTATCCGGTAAAGAAGTTATTATCTTAGATTAAATTTTATTCTACAGTTATGCTTAATAGAATTCTTCCAATTTGGCTGTTGATGCCACTTTTCTTTTTATTTTATTCTTGTCAATCAGTTGCTCAAATAACAAAAAAGGATGAGGTGTTTCTTTTTTCTTATTTCACTGGAAACGGTGAAGACGGGTTGCATCTGTCCTATTCCACCGATGGTTTTACTTATTTTGCATTAAATGAAGGAAAATCTTTACTTACCCCTTCGGCCGGTGGAGATAAACTTATGCGTGATCCATGTATTATAAAAGGAGGGGATGGCTTGTTTCATATGGTTTGGACGGTTAGTTGGAAGGAGAAAGGTATAGGTTATGCCTATTCTAAAGACTTAATCAACTGGTCAGAGCAACAGTTTATACCTGTAATGGCCCATGAGCCGGATGCTCGCAATACCTGGGCGCCAGAGGTGTTTTATGATGTGGATGAAGACTTGTACATTATTTATTGGTCCACCACAATAACTGGTCGTTATCCTGAGACACAATCTCAGCTAGACAATGCTCATAATCACAGACAATACTATGTAACCACAAAAGATTTTAAGACCTTTTCAGAAACAAAATTGTTTTATGAACCGGGTTTTAATGTGATTGATGGCACTATTAAAAAACATAAAGGTAAATATTATCTTTTTGTGAAGGATGAAACCCGTGAGCCAGCGAAGAAGAATATTCGAATAGCGGTAAGTGATTCTCTTACCGGGGGCTATAGTGAAGCAGGCCCACCAATCACAGGTGAATATTGGGCTGAAGGTCCTACGGTTACGCAAGTAGATGGTCAATGGATTGTTTATTTCGATAAATATACGGAACACAGTATGGGAGCAGTTGTGTCTTCGGATTTAGAGAACTGGACAGATGTTTCGGATCAAGTTAGTTTTCCGGAAGGTACCAGACATGGTACTGTGTTTACAGTAGATCGGGCTTTTTTCGATGACTTGTTGTTGCACCTGAAATAATTACTTTACTTTAAAAAGAAGGGATACCTTCTCCGTTATCCCTTCTTTTTTTTCTTCCATGGGGCATTAATCCTCCACTCTCCAGCCATGATACAACCATAAGGAAGGATTTCATTGACGACTTCTCCCAACCCAAATTCGGCCATTTGAGCCTTTACATTTTTTGCGTTTTTATAAGCCGACGGTAGTTCAGAAATGTCTATATTTTTTGAGAAAAACCTGGCATCTATGCCCTTGGTTTCCTCAATGAACAATTCCTGCACAGCCTTACCTTCCTTATTGCGAATATGTTTAGATCGGCTAATATTTCTGCCAGCACCATGTGGGGCAAAGCCTAAATTGTTTTCCGTGGTTTCACCTTTTACGACAAGAATTGGTTCACTCATATTTAATGGAATAAGACGCAATCCTTCATGACTATCCGGAACAAACTTGTCATCTAGAGGGGTAGCTCCTTTGGCATGGTAAAACACTTCATTCTCCTTGAAAACGAAATTATGTTCATTCCAAAATCTCAAAAGAGGATCTACCTTTATTGCTTCACAAGTTTTTTGGTGAAGAATTTCATGATTTAATTTTGTCCATTCCCTTACCAACTGAAGGGATTCCCAATATTTCATACCTATTTCTTCCTCGTAAGGGATCCATGCATTTGATGGTAAGGTTTTTGGTGAGCACTCTCGTCGGAATGATTCTGCCACTTTCATTCCTTTTCCATAAAGGTTTGCACCAAATCCTCTACTTCCATGATGCGTTACCATTATCGTTTCTCCGTTGTTTTTGGAGCGGCCTACGTATAAAAAGTGATTACCATCTCCCTGTGTTCCAAAATGTGTTCGGGCCAGCATCATACTTCTTTCATCTCCTAAAAAGAAATCGTCCAAAGCTTTTTTTACAAAGTTTTCAGGAAGCTTAAACAAATCTTTTCTGCCACCCCCTCCAAAATGGGTGATGGATTGGGCTGCATCCAAAACCCTTTTTGGATCAATATGGCCAAATGAAGTCATCATTACTGAGCAGCATATGTCAGCACTGTGCATGGAAGGGTGAATGGTGCCTTTTGTTGCCACCACCCCACCCACAGGGATTTGCCCAATTGCTCCAGTAGGGCAAGCGTCCGGCATTATCGCACCTTTAACCACTGTAGGTGTCTTCATTAATTCATCCATTGTTGCGATTACGGAATCGATATTACTTTTTTCTTCTTTTGTTTCAGCGCTTATGTTTTTATGATAGTGTATCGGTGATGAATGAGGTTCAAGAACCAATGGGACCACCGAAACTAGGTAGTTTTTCAGTGCCTTTCCTTCAAGCTTGTTTTTATTGGCAAATTCAATTGCCTCCTTGAACCACTTCCCCGGTCTGTACCCCAAATCAATCAGTGTTTTGCCTGTAATTTTCATGGTATTTCCTTTTTAATAATACAAGAATAGGGGCCAACTACGCAATGATTTTGCGTAGTAGTAAAAAAAGTCTAAATTCATTCCATGGCATGGAATAAAAAGGCACTGATACGGTACAGGACGATTGATAAATGTCTCCAAAACCATTCCCGTAAGTGGGCCTTAGATGATTTAATTGAAGAATGCTCAAACGTCCTTTTCGAATTGGAGGGTAAGGATGTGCAAATAAGTAAAAGAAGCATCCAATTGGATATTCAAATGATGCGAAGCGATAAGCTTGGATACAATGCTCCTATTGAGGTTTATGAGAAGAAATATTATTGCTATTCAGATCCCGATTTTTCCATAACAGATATTCCTTTAAGGAAAGTTGACATGGATGTTTTGGCAGAGTCTGTTGAGATGTTGAAGCAGTTTAGTAATTTTTCTTTGTTTAATGAATTGAAAGGAGTAATCCAGAAACTCGAGGATAGAATATATAACGAGTCAGTAAGCAGTAAGCCCATCATACATTTAGACAATAATGAGAACCTAAAAGGGCTAGAGCTTATGGATAAGCTCTATCAGGCAATTTTAAAAAAGATTGTATTGAAAATCACCTATCAATCCTTTTCAGCTAAATCTCCAAACATATTTAACTTTCACGGATACATTCTTAAGGAATTTAATAACAGGTGGTTTCTAGTTGGTAGGCGTGATGGTCTAACCAAAATTAGCACGCTTGCAATTGATAGAATAACCCATGTGGACATTGATCTTTCTGTAGATTATGACGATGGAAACTTCAAATATGATACTTATTATAGCAATACCTATGGAGTGACAGTGCTCTCAGAAGATCAGCTAATTGATATAGAAATGAGGGTTGACCGTTACAATGCACCTTATGTCTTGACAAAGCCCATTCATTCTTCACAATGTCTACTGAAAACGTATGAAGATGGCGCGGTCATTATTGGTTTAACTGTTCACCATAACCTTGAAATTGAACGATTGCTTTCAGGATTTGCCGGATCAATAGAATTGCTAAAACCAATGTCCTTGAGAAACCGGATGAGAGACAAATTTAGGATGGCCTATTTACTTTACGATAAGAAGGACGGTAAACGATGAATATTTTCTACGGATGAAGGGGCGTGTTCGAATATTATAGGGCTTGCATGGGTCTTCATTCTTAGATAAATTGTAGCAGCGCTTTCGGGTAGTTGTGTTTAGTCCTAAAGAAAAGTTAATTTTAAGATTAAAGCTTATACCTTAAGTTAAATTCCAAATATTAGTTTAATTAAATCCCTAAGATAGTGTTAAATCTTGAAGAGCTGAAGCTTAAGAAACTGGACAAAAAAGGGCTAAATATATTAGTGGATTGGGCTGCAACAGAAGGCTGGAATCCAGGTAAATATGATTTCGAGGTATTTTGGGAAACAGATCCGGATGGGTTTTGTGGGTTCTATTTTGAAGGTGAGTTAATAGCCGGAGGCGCTATAATTTCCTACAATAACGAATATGGGTTTATGGGCTTGTTTATTGTGCGTCCGGATTTCCGAGGAAAAGGGATAGGTGAAAAACTGTGGTACTTGAGAAGAGACCTGCTTAAAGGGAGACTCCATGAGGGAGCGGTTATCGGAATGGATGGTGTTGAGGCCATGCAACCCTTTTATGAAAAGGGTGGCTTTGAGATCGCCTTTAGAGATGAAAGGTACGCCTGTACAGGGAAGAAGTATAATGCTAGCCAAAATGTGTCTCTCATTGATTCACAGGATTTCGAAATGGTAAGAGTCTATGATTTGAAGTGTTTTGGTTTTGATAGGAAAACATTTCTAAAGCACTGGCTAAAAATCCCCGACAGCGATTCATTTAAATTCATGGAGGGGGATGAACTCAGAGGTTATGCACTGATCCGAAAAGTTAAGGATGGTTTTAAGATAGGGCCACTTTTTGCTGATAGCGATAAAATTGCAGAAGAATTGTACAAAGCTTGCTTGAATTGTGCCGAAGGGCAATCGGTTTTTCTTGACATTCCGGTAACCAATAAAGGAGCAGTAAGCTTGGTTGAAAAATACAATGCCAAATACGTTTTTGAATGTGCCAGAATGTACCATGGTAAGGGTCGAAAACCGGACATGCATCATGTATATGGGGTGACAACCTTCGAGTTGGGCTGATGAAGGCCTATCTACTTCATGTTTTTTTTAATTAAAGTCTTTTCATTAGCTAGCAGAACCATTGTTTACGCTAAAACCTATTAAAAATGTTGTCGAAATATTTAATTTTCAGTGTCTCAATATCTTTTATTTCATGGATAGTTGGAATGGTGATCAATGCAGTATTGATGAAAACGGACTACTACCAAAAACTTTCCAAGCTTAATTTTATAGTAAGTAAAGGGCTTAACAAAAAATTGGGGCTTCCTTATTTCAAATGGATTGTAAAGAATACGCCTTTTAAATTTTTTAATCCAAATTTAAAGCTCAAAACAAAAGTTGAGTACAGTGAATTGGTAATGTTAAGAAAGGAAATGACATTTTCAGAAATAAGTCATTTGGCAGCTTTTGTATTTGTAGGAGGTTTTGCCTTGGTTAAGGTTATTGGCGGGCAATATCTTTTTTCTTTTATTATTATGGTGATAAATACATTAATGAATCTTTATCCCTCATTGCTTCAACAGGAAAACAAGCGGAGGATTGATAGGTTGATTAGGAGATATGGGTGCTAATATTTTTATGGATGCTCATTTTTTTAACCACTTTTCTTTGATGTTTTTAATGAAAGATTGTCCATTTTTGGGTTTTGGAAAATCATCCCCTAATAAGTAACCATAGGGTTGAAGGGAAGGAATACTATCAAAAGTTATTTTTAACACTCCCACCATAGGGATAAATAAAACCATTCCTGAGATACCCCAAACAGCCCCACCAATGAGAACGGCTAACAAAACAGCCAAAACGTTTACTTTCACTTTAGCCCCTACTACAAGTGGGGTAATTAAGTTGTTTTCAATAAGTTGTATGCCCCAAAGCACTGCCAATGTTAAGACAGGTGCAAATATGGTGTCAGAAGTCAGGAAAACATAGAAAATCACTAAAATGGAGCTGATGGCTACCCCAACATAAGGGATTAGGTTAAGTATGGCTATAAATAGAGCGAAGAGTAGGTAGTATTTTATTCCAAAAAAATAAAAGTAAATGCCGGAAAGTAAGGCAACAAAAAAGGTTACTTTAACCATTCCGATTAAATAGGCATGAATCACTTTTCCTGCATCAGCAACCCATTTGAGAATGGCTTCATTTCTTTTGGAGGATACCTTTAACAGAAAGGCTACGAAAAAATCTCTATAGTACAATAAAAGAAATATGTATAAGGGAATGATGCCAATTAGGGTGATAGATTTGCCTGTATTAAAGAGGGTTTCATTCAAATTACCATCAGCAAACCATTCTATAGATTGTAATTTTTCTCTAATAAGGTTGTTGTCAATTCCGAAGGTAGTTTGCAACTCTGCCCAATAAATGTCCATCTTTTCCTGCAATAAGGTATTCATTTCAGGTATGTCTGATAATAATAGAACCATTTGATTAACAAGGATGTAAACAATGGCGGCTCCGAAGGCTGTCACGCAAACAATGCTTATAGCGATTGCTATGGATCTTGGGAAAAGTTGCGATTCAAGCCATTTGCTAACAGGGTATAAGGCAAAAGCAAAAAACACACCCCAGACCAAAGGAACCAATATAAATGCACCAATATTCATTAAATATAAAAAGAGCGCGATAGAAATTAGAGCGTAAGCAAAAAATTGTAAAGGATGAAGTTTACTTTCTGACATAGCCATGGAAATGGTTGGAACAATAAAAATAGGAATTAGTAAAACAGAATGCCAGTAAAATTTTTCTTAATGCAGAGGTGCTTGGTTTTCACTAATTTAATAACAATTACATAAAAATTTGCGTATTACTGGTGGATGATGTAATATTGTAGGATCGAAAAGCAGAAGATTGCCACCCTGGCAGTTTCAGAAATGTCTGTATTCCTTTTTATACTTATCAAGATACATACCATTTTATCATTTACACAGTCTTAGAATTACATTCACGCGTTTTTTATGTATAACATAGAAGAATTAAGAATCAGGCTACTGTCTGAATTAAAGGAGATCGCCGAGGAGTTGGGGGTAAAAAACTTTAAATCTTTGAAAAAAGAAGATTTGATTTATGCCATTTTAGATCAACAAGCTATCACTCCGGAAAAATCCCTACCAAGAAAAAAGCCTTCCAAAGTAGAAGTGGAAGTAAAAAATGATCCTACTGAAGCAGAAACCAATACAAAGGCTAGCGTACCGGTAAGTGAGGAGAAGCCTAAATTTAAAAGGCAAAATGTAACCAAGATTCAGAAAGAAAACACTGAAGATTCGGAAAAAAGCGCCAAACCTACCAAAGCTCCAAAACCTAAGGAAAGGCCAGCAAAATCGGAAGAGAGGTCTCCTAAAGTTGAAGAACGGGCTGCTAGGCCTGAAGCAAAAAAACAGGATAACAACGAAAAACCGGCAAAGGATAAATCCAATAATAAAAAATCCAACGAGCCGGTTAAGGGAGAAGACAATAAAGGAAGAAGTTTTAGGCCTAGGAGACGGGCTGTGGTGGATATAGAAGAAACCAAAACCAGTCAAGAGACTTCAACTCCTGCTTCCAACGATCAAGAGTTTACTAAAAGGAAGCCATCTAAAGAGGTTTCTGAAGACCAATCGCCGACAGAAAAACCTTACAACCCTAAGAGAAAGCCTTCTGTAACCATTAAAGATTTTGATGGAATTATAGAAAATTCAGGAGTACTTGAAATCATGTCTGATGGATATGGCTTTTTACGATCTTTGGATTACAATTACCTCGCCTCTCCGGATGATATTTATGTATCTCCTTCTCAAATAAAACTTTTTGGTCTTAAAACAGGGGATAATATTCAAGGTCAAATCAGACCTCCAAAAGAAGGAGAGAAATACTTTGCATTATTGAAGGTTGGAACTGTCAATGGAAAAACTACTGATGAAATACGAGATAGGATTCCATTTGAATACCTCACTCCATTATTTCCAGAAGAACGTTTGAGTCTAACCACTACACACGATAATTTATCCACTAGGATCGTCGATCTTTTTGCACCAATTGGAAAAGGTCAAAGGGGAATGATTGTGGCTCAGCCTAAAACCGGTAAAACAGTACTCTTGCAAAGAATTGCTAATGCCATTGCTGAAAACCATCCGGAAGTTCACTTGATGATCCTTTTGATTGACGAAAGACCTGAAGAGGTGACCGATATGGCACGTTCAGTTAAAGCAGAAGTGATTTCCTCTACTTTCGATGAACAAGCAGAAAGGCATGTGAAAGTGGCCGCTCTTGTCTTAGAGAAAGCCAAAAGAATGGTAGAGTGTGGGCATGATGTGGTCATACTCCTGGATTCTATCACTAGGCTCGCTAGGGCACACAATACTGTTGTGCCTTCCTCCGGGAAGATTTTGTCCGGTGGGGTGGATGCCAATGCCTTGCATAAACCAAAACGTTTCTTTGGCGCTGCAAGAAATGTGGAAAATGGTGGATCCCTTACCATTATCGCTACAGCACTCGTTGAGACAGGGTCTAAAATGGACGAGGTGATTTTCGAGGAATTTAAAGGAACCGGTAATATGGAGTTATCTTTGGATAGAAAACTTTCCAACAGAAGAATTTATCCTGCCATTGATGTGCCTGGTTCAGGTACCAGAAGAGAAGATTTATTGATGGATAAAGAGGAAATGCAGCGCGTATGGATTTTACGTAAAATCATGTCTGATATGACTTCTCAGGAGGCCATGGAATTCTTACTTCAAAGAATGAAAGGTACCAGAGATAACGCTGAATTTTTAATTAGCATGAATAGTTAAGTAAGGCATTAAACCTATTATTCAATAAAAAAGAGGCTTATCAGTCTTAAATAAAAAACTCGTTTTATACGGGTTTTTTGCTTTTTATGATCAATTATTTGTCTTTCAAACACACTATTTTGAATTTTCTATTTTTTTATCTTTGATTTAGTTTGATTTAACCCCTATAATATAGCGTTTATCGACTAAGTCACTAAATGGTCATAGTCATAGGTACTTTTATACTGTTATAAAAACAAACAGCTATGAAAGTTCTTTTTAATTCTACGCAGCTTTTTAGAATAGTTTCTTTATTAATCCTTACCACCGTCTTTGCTTTGGTGACAGGAAACACCTATTCACAGGATTTTGTTAGTGTGAAAGATGGGGCATGGAAAACAGACGGAACCTGGGAAAGTTCATCAAGCTGCTCAAATTGGAATAATATAAGTAATGGGCAACCACCTGTATCCAAGAACTGGGGTTGTGAAGTAACGGTTGTAATCAACCATGAAGTAACATATAGCGGAAATGCTTCAGGTTTTGGGAGTGGTGTTTTTACCAGCCTCGAAATTGGTCCAAACGGAAAATTAATTTTTGAAGATAATATTACCATCAATGGTGGTGGATCTGTTCCTACAATTACTTTGGCTGAAGGTGCAGAATTAGTCGTTAATGGAAAATTTGATATTGATAGAGGTGTTGAAATTGTGGTTCCTAAGAATGCAAAATTGACCATTAATAATTTTGAGATTGGAGACAATAAACCGGTAGTCACAATTGAAGAAGGCGCCATATTGGTAGTCAATGAAGAAACCCATGTAAGGAGTCAGAGCACTTTAAATGTATTTGGGCAACTTCTGACGGTTGAACTTAACTATTCATCAGGTGGAGAAATCAATATTGGGTCGAATGATTTTTCAGGAGAAGTTTCTGTTTCAGGAAATATGTTGATTGGAAATGGAGCTTTAAAAATGCTCAATAATAGTACCCTATTTGTGGGAGGTACCTCCTCAACAGGAAATAGTGGATCGATTTATTTGGAAGACAATGCTAATTTGAGGTTAGTTGGAGATGTGGAAATGAGTAAAGGGGGATCTATGACTTTGATGGATAATGCATCATTTTCTTTTGAGTCGGATTATTCGACAAGTGGAGGAGCTAAGATTGTATTGAATACCAATGCAAGAGGAATAGTTCATGGTAAAGTGGTTATGACCAATGGTACCATTACCTTAAAAAATGATAGTGAAATAATGGTAGGGAGTTCCCTCACAGCCACCAAAGGAGCTAAGATTACTGGGGAAGATAATGGTGCAATGTTTATTTGTGATTACCCTAACTCCACTAAGGAGAACACAAGTCATGTAAGCTTGAGCGGGAATTCTTTTTACGGAAATGGATGTTTTGCCCTACCTGTGGTTTGGAAGTCTTTTGATATTGTGGTAACCCATAACAATATTTCCAAATTGGTTTGGGAAACTGCTTCAGAAGATGGGAATAGCCATTTTGAGGTAGAGCGTTCAATCAATGGTATCGGGGGTTTTGAGAAAATAGCTGTTTTAAATGGGTCCGGATGGACGAACGCTATTAGCAAATATACTTTTGAAGACCCTGAATTGAATGAGCTAGTTGGTTTGGTTTACTATAGGATCAGGCAAGTTGATTTTGATGGAAATCAAATGGTTAGCGATGTTGTTTCAATCAAAGCCTCAGGAATAGAATCCGGAGATGAACCAATTTTATTAACCGCTTACCCTAATCCTACAGATGGATCGTCCCTGAATTTAAAATTGGCTTCCGGTAATATAACAGGGCCTTTAAATGTAAGGTTTTTACAAACCTCGTCAGTAGCTAGTTTTGAGGGTGAAGTAGGTATGGAGCTTGATCAATGGTTATTGACTGTAGTAAACAATGCCAGTAAAGGAATGGCTGTATTAGAAGTAATTTATGAAGGAGAAGCTTATCGAATGAAGATAATGAAGATATAGTTTGTCACCCGATTTTTACAAGGTTGTATTTATATTTTTTATCAGTCGAGAGGAACTTTCTAGGTCAGGAGGTTCCTCTCTATTTTTATGGACCTTTTTGTATTTGGAAATGAATTAAAAACCGGTAAAATGTTTGAGGTAATGAATGTTTATTAATACTCAGTTAATGAGGTCTATTTGCCTGAGCCTTCAGCCATTATTTTTTCTACTTTGGATAATGCCCCTAGGCTGTTCATTTAATGCTTAAGCCGGAAGTTGAAAAGGATGCCTAATTGTATTAAATTTATCTTTCTCAATACAACTCGCGCAAATATCTCCATCATGCAACCAATAGACGTACTAAACAAATTTTATGGATATGATTCTTTCAGGGGGCAGCAGGAGTCTGTTATTCGCCAAGTCATAGAAAAAAAAGATTGTATTGCATTGATGCCTACCGGAGCGGGAAAATCGGTTTGCTATCAAGTTCCTGCCATGGTTTTGCCCGGGCTCACTTTGGTAATTTCCCCACTTATTGCCTTGATGAAAGACCAAGTAGATGCGCTGAATGAAATAGGTATTCCGGCTGCTTTTTTAAATTCTACTATGGATATCAGTGAGCAGAGGTATGTTTCTGACCAAGCCATGAAGGGAGGTATAAAATTACTTTATGTAGCTCCGGAACGGTTGTTTTCCGGTACCCACCCCTTGGTGAATGCACTAAAAGAGATGAACCTTTCTTTGGTAGCTGTAGATGAAGCTCACTGTGTATCCCAATGGGGGCATGATTTTAGGCCTGAATATTTAAAATTAGGTGCCTTGAGAAAAGCATTTCCCGATACTCCTTTTTTGGCGCTGACAGCTACCGCAGATAAACAAACACGTAAAGATATTTCGGCTAGGTTACACCTTAACAAACCGGAGTGGTTTATCTCTTCTTTTGATAGACCCAATATAACATATAGGGTTACTTTAAGATCTGATGGTTTTGGTAAATTGGTAGATTTTCTTCAGCACAGGCCCAATGATGCGGGTATCGTCTATTGTCTGTCGAGAAAATCTGTAGAGAACACCGCTGCCAAGCTTAATGCCAACGGGTTTTCTGCATTGCCCTACCATGCCGGTCTTAGCAAAGAAAATAGACAAGAAAATCAAGAGAAATTTATTAAGGATGAGGTGAAAATTATTGTTGCTACAATCGCCTTTGGAATGGGGATCGACAAGTCCAATGTCCGTTTTGTGGTGCACACCAACATGCCTCAAAATATTGAAAGCTATTATCAAGAAACCGGGCGAGCGGGTAGAGATGGGTTACCTGGAGAGGCTTTGCTTTTTTATAGTTTGGGGGATAGTATCACCCTGAAGAGAATGATAGAAAGTGCCGATAATGAGGAGTATGTCCGGCACATGAAAGCAAAAATGGACACCATGGTTGCGTTTTGTCAAACGAAATCCTGTAGGAGAAAGTATTTGCTAGGATATTTTGGTGAAAAATATTCTCAGGATTGTGGCAATTGTGATGTTTGTTTTCAAAAAAATAATAAGTCAGATATGACTATTTTTTCTCAGATGCTACTTTCTGCAGTGGTCCGTTTGGGGCAACAGTTTGGGTTGGGTCATGTTATTTTGGTATTAAGAGGGTCTCAATCTGCTAAAGTCACCAACGCTCAAAAAGAATTATCCGTTTATGGAATCGGTAAAGATAGAAGTGATGATTTCTGGAAAAGATTAGGTTTTCAGTTAATTGCAGAGGGATACCTTTTGCAAGAAGATCCTCAAAGGCCTATTTTAAAGCTCAGTGACTTGGCTTGGGAAAAATTGAAGCGCAAGGAAAAATTTCTCTTGGCCATGGAAGAGGAAGTATTTAACCTCCGAGAGCCAAGCAATAAAAAAGATGAAGCTTTGTTTGAAAGACTAAAAAACGTACGCAAAGTTTTGGCAGATCAACAGAATGTGCCTCCCTACATTGTTTTTTCTGACGCAACTCTAGTTGAGATGTCTCAGCGTTACCCAAGAAGTGAAAAAGAATTAATTAGAATTGGAGGAATAGGACAGTTAAAATTAGAGAAATATGGGAAGACCTTTCTCAAAGAGATCAATGCCCACATTGATGAGCATGATATAAAACCCGGCCAAAGTGTCGGGGCACCCAAGCGAAAGTTAAAAAGAGCCCCATCAGGATCTGTGCAAGAGACATTCGAGTTGTACCAGCAAGGAAAGACAATTTTTCAAATTGCACAATTTAGATCCCTTGCCAAAACCACCATTGAAGGCCATATCGTTCAGTTAATTGAAGAAGATAAAATTAAAAAAGCCACTTTTTTGGATGAAAAAAGTTGTGAAGATATACGGGGAGCTGCCAAAAAACTAGACGGTCAAGGCTTAAAAAAGCTGAAGGATCATTTTGGGGAAAAGTATTCCTATTTTGAATTGAAAGTAGCCTTGGCAGGGAATGATCAAGAAGCGAATTGATGTAGGGGAATTGTCTAACAGGAAAGTTTAAACGCTTAAGGGAATAATGTTGATTCCTTCTTTTTTATAGAATTTTGAAAACCGAGTTAATTTGAGTAGATTTTTAACATTATAACTTATAGTGTACCAGTTATGCTTTATACTAGGGAATCGATAACTCAAAAACAGGTAAAGTTTTGGCCACAAGCTCATTTTTTAATTTGTTAAATAGGTCTTTAGGCTTTTCCGGAAGCCCCATTAGCTTGTTTATTAATAAGCATATAGGATTAATTTTATTCGGTTTTTTTCTTTCACTCCACTGTGCTGTTTATTCTCAGGAGGAACAGCCTCCTAAAGTACCTAATCCTGAAAAAATATATTTACAGCTTTCGTCAAAAGTATTTGCTTCCGGCCAACCCATTTGGTTCAAAGCCATCGTTTTAGATGCTAAAAGCAATGTTCCATCAGGCCTTAGTGGTTTGCTGTATGTTGATTTAATAGGGATGAATGGAGAAATACTTTTGCATAAGTTGGTGAAATTGAAACAGGGTATTGGCGAAGGTGCCCTAGAGCTGGGAGACAGTTACCCTGCTGGTCGTTATTTGATTCGTGCTTATACGAAATGGAATGCAAATTTTTCTGAAAATTTCATGTTTAGTTCCTACGTTAACATGGTTTCGGTGAATGGGAATCCTAATAAGCATCCTGAAGATAATCTCACAATTGCGGAAGACAATGGGTTTTTAAAATTAAAGGGACTATTAAAGTTTAAAGAGACTGAAGAAAACCCTGACAGGAGGATCAAGGTTTATCTGGATTGGGGCAAAGGCCAAGATACCATTTCTGTGAAGAAGAACAAAGACGGGGATTATCCTTTAAACTATGATCTTACAAAAAAACAATCTCGGGTTTCTGTCTCAATGGATATTGGCGAAAATCTACAGTACAGCACTACGGTTTTCTTAAATGATCAGTTGCCAGACCTGCAGTTCTTTCCTGAAAGTGGGCAATTGGTTCATGGGCTCAGTAGTAGGGTGGCCGTGAAGGCAATTGGGCCGGACGGGAAAGGAATTAAAGTAGAAGGAGTAGTAGTGGATAGGCAAGGTAAAAAAGTCACTAACTTTAAAAGCAATGCACTTGGAATGGGTGTTTTTTTTCTTCAAGCGGATAGTCTCAGCATGTACCAAGCTAAGGTGTTTCTACCTAATGCTAAAGAACCATTTGCGGTATATTCTTTACCAAGGGTGATGGCTCAGGGTGCAGTTTTGAACGTCTTTAAAAATAATAAAAAAATTCGTTTAGCACTTACCTCCAATTCCTTAACAGATAGTGTGTACATAAAGGCTAGTTGTAGGGGGGTAGATTACTTCTTGATTGCCGGGAAATTGAAAAATAAACAGCTTGTAGTAAGCTTACCCGATCATCAGTTGCCGGAGGGTATTATTGCTTTTAAGGTAGAAAACCACGATCGGCAACCAATAGTTGAACGCTTGTTTTATAATGTCAACCATGAACAGAAACTCATTGTCAGTTCGAATTTTGATCAAGAAAGTTACAAACAGCGGGAACCAACCAATGTAAATATTAAAATATCGGGAAATAAATCCGCTGCTGAGGCTAGCAATATTTCCATTATGGTTTTTAATGGTGAGGCTGGGAAGTTAAAGTCGGAGAATATTCTGTCCTATTTTTTGCTGAGTTCGGAATTAAAAGGGGAAATTGAAAACCCAGGTTATTATTTTAATGAAGAAAATTCAGATAGGCTTGAGGACCTTGATGCGCTTATGTTGACCCAGGGATGGCGCAGTTATAAATACCCTGTTCAACGGAAAAAAAATGTGGCCCTTATTCCGGAGCAAGGGCTAAGTCTAAAGGGAGTAGTAATGCCACCGCTATTAGGTAAAAAAAACGGAGCTTCCAATGTGGACTTGACATTGGCCACTTTTGGAAATGAAACAACCATATATTCCCAAACCACGGATAGTCTTGGAAATTTCTTTTTTCAAATGGATGATGCTTATGGGAAGCGAATAAGAATATTGCTTAAAGCCATGGGGAAGAATGGTAGGAATAGAAATTTCTCCTTCTCTTTAGATTCAGCTAAAACGCCAAAAATTTTTTTAAAGAATTATTCCTTATCTAAAGAAGAGGAACATTCGATTAATCAGGTTGTTCGGTTAGGGAAAAAGAGGGTTCAAGCTGAGCAAAGATTTGATATGCTTAATGGTTTCAACGATTTAGAGGAGGTAGTTGTGGAAGATTATCTCTTGTCTCCGGAAATGGAAGCAGCTCATAAAAGTTTTGGGCTTCCGGATGTAATTATTCCCGGAGCCATCCTTCGAGAAAAAGAAGAAAAATGGTCTTATGGTCTATATAGTATTTTAATGTTCAATTATTCAGATCAAGTATGGGTTGAACAGTTTCCCGACGGGTTTATGTTGGCACATATAATCGGAGGAAAAGACGAACCCACCTTATTGGCAATAGATGGGGAATTGCTTGAAAAAGATCAATATGAATTGGTACCATATATGCCTCCGGGGATTGTTGAGCAGGTTGAATTAATAAAGCACGCTAAATTTTTTAAAAAGCAATACTTAAGGGTTTTCCCTGAAACCAATCCTTTAGACGCGCCTTATATGGGGCATATTATCTCCGTATATACCAAGGATGGAGTTGGGATATTGGGATCAGAAAAACCGGCGCCGGGAACACTAGATACTTCAATGCCGGTGATTTCACCAGTAAAAGAGTTTTACTCCCCAAAATACAGGAGTACTGATGCCTTAACGAACCGAAGGCCTGACTTCCGGTCGCTCGTGCATTGGGACGCTAACCTTACTGTTGATGATGAGGGTAGTACATCAGTCGAATTTTTTAATGGAGATGTGATTGGAGAACATGTACTGGTTATTGAGGCTATTGCTAATGATGGCCGTATTGGCTATGAAGAAAAAACCTACAGAGTAATTCCATAAAGCCCTATTCAGTGAGGCCCATTAAGTTTAATTATTGTTTAGCATTAATTTATAAGGTAATTGAAAATGCTTTTTTAGGTGAAAATGCAAAAAAAATACCCCATTTGGGGTATTTTTTGACATTTGCCTATTGAGTATCTTTGTCATGGGTGATTAAGCAACTTTTTAAACTTCCGTTTTACTTAATTCTTTAAAAGGGCATTTTTTAAATATTTTTTTAGCCCTTTTATTTACTTATCCACGCCAGACTGATTTCGTCAGGTGTTTTCATCCGATCTGCCAGTCTCATGTACCTGGAAGATAATCCGGATAAATATTCTTGCGCTTTGGCCGCCACATCATTAAGTCCAGTTGCTGTTTCAATATTCCATAGTTTTACCAAATGGTCAATTATTCGAGCATAATCCCAGCCAGTATATATCCCTACTTTCTGAGTTATTGCAGAAAATTGATCAAACAAAGAAGGATTGTTACCTCCTTTTGCCATTAATACTGCAGGCATAACGATTTGTTTCCGCATCATTTTTTCAAAAGCAAGAATGGCTCCATTGGGATCAATTTTCATTATCTCGGACATGAAGCTTTTATAAGCTTTCTCATGTCGAGCTTCGTCACCTGCGATCTGTTTGCAAATTTTACCTAAGACATGATCTCCAGCTTTGTCAGCAAGTTTACCTGTATTAACATGGGAGATCTTGGTAGCCCTTTCTTGGAAGGATGTGTAGACAATTGCTTGGTAAGGATCTTTTTCAGACCTCGGGTCAAAGCCATTGTATATCAACCGGTGAATGGTTTGTTCTACCTGCCTCATGTCAGCTCTACCTGATAGGTATAAGTATTTATTTAACAAGTCTCCATGCCTGTTTTCTTCAGCTGTCCAAGCTTTGGTCCATTGTACCCAACCTTTGTCACTGGTAAGGGATCCTTCTTCATTCACCCCTTCTAACATATTGAAATACGTTTGGTAACTCGGCAGGGCTTCTTCTGTTATCATATTGCCAATCAAAGAAGTGATGATCGTGTCAGGAATAACAGCTGCTCGCTCCCTTAGTATTTTTACCTGATCTAAGGCGTCAGGTTGCGTCATATCCGGAAGAAAATCAGTTGGTTGCCAACAATCATCTGGGTCCATAAGAGTGGTCCCAACAGTCTCCGTCACAAAGTCATTCAGCTGGCTGATGACTTCTGCATTTTTTTCTAGTTCGTAATTAATATTATCTGACTTCTTCATAAATTAGGCTTTCGCATTATGATGCCAATTTATTGGTATTTTCCCAAATATTAACACCTATCTATAATTTAACTAACAATACCGGCAAACCATAACCTTTTTATGGGTTTAAATCTGAAATATCATTCTATCTATAATATAACGAATGCACCGGGATATTCATTCACTTTCATCAAAAACAATTGTTCAATCATCAGTAAGAAAGCTTATAAGCAACAACTTTGTCCTTGAAAAAGGTTGGGACAATGACTAAATTGTCTTCAGGAATATAGCCAATATCGGCTGTATTTGATTCCTCTGCAGTGGTATCCAGAAGTTTTACCGCCTCACCATCTTGGATTAGGTAAATCTCACCCCCCCATTTACTTGCAATAAATGTGTTTTCATCCAAAATAATTAAACCATCACCACCGGTAACTGTACTGTTGAGGATTTCAAAACTTCCATCGCTATTGTACTTTTTTAACCCGTCAGCATCAAGGCCATATAGCGTGTTGCCATTCCCTATACGTAACCCATTAATATTAGGCTGGTTTTCTGCAAATGTTTTTATCTCACCATCTTCCAAATACAAGATCTTGTTGGCTTTCATATCGGTAAAATAAACTTTCTCCCCATCAGTGTCCGCGTCGTTTAAGAATACTGCGTTGTCTACCTCGTAGGACTTATTGATTTTACCTGTAGCCAACTCTATTTCTAATAGCCTGTCTACATCAGTAACATAAAGGAAATTACCCATAACAGTCATTCCTTTTGGTGCATTTAAGCCACTGACCCAATTTCTTTCAACAATTTCTCCTTTGGTGTTCAACTTAGATATTGAACCTACACCATCTTTTTCAGCAGGCCCTCCTTCTATATTGGCTACGTATATCATACCATCACTTTCTTCATAGTGAGCAGATTCATTGGTGGTAAGATCCGCAGAGGTTTCCCACACCTTTTCCAAAGAGGCTGCAACTTCTGGTTCCTTCACTTCTTCCTGACTTGTCTCAGTACCTTCCGTGCTTGTGTTTTTAGAGCCACAGCTCGAGAAGATGAGTATACTTAAAACTAAACTATAGATTAAAGATTTGTTAACTGATTTCATTGTCGTGGTTTTTGGTTGAACTTCAAATTTCGATAATTTTTTGGTGAAAACTTAATGTTCATTAAAAAATGAACGTTTTTGTATTTAGTAAAAACATCTTTGATCCTTACCTTTAGCTAATCTTGAACAAAAATTGTGCTATTAACTTTTATTCATCATTCTATGAAAACTTCGATCACTTGTTTGTTTTACATGTTGTTGGTGTTGTTTGTTTCTTGTACATCATCCAACTCCTCGTCTATAGATTTCCAACAACTTTCTGATAAGGAAAGGGAGCAAATGGCTAAAGAGATAGCCCGAAATACAATCATTGTTGATGGACATGTAGATTTGCCTTATCGAATGCATCATCAAGGGTTTAATATTGAGAAAGGCATCTTGAATGTATCCCAAAGTACCAAAACCGGGGATTTTGATTACCCTAGAGCCAAAGCAGGTGGACTAGATGCTCCATTTATGTCGATTTATATATCCACCAAATATCAAGGCAGTGGGGGAGCAAAACTTTTGGCCGATTCGCTTATTTTAATGACAAAAAAAATAGCGGAAAATTGGCCGGATAAATTTGCAATGGCCTATAGTCCAGCAGACATTATCAGTAATTTTGAGGCCGGAAAAATATCCCTTCCTTTAGGAATGGAAAATGGTGCTCCCTTGGAAGGAAATCTTCAAAATCTCGATCACTTTTATGAACAAGGGATTCGGTACATTACCTTGACCCATGGGAAGGATAATTTGATAGGAGACTCTTCTTATGATACCACATATACTCATGGTGGCTTAAGCACTTTTGGTGTGGAGGTGGTCAAGAAAATGAATCAATTAGGGATAATGGTTGATATTTCTCATGTTTCGGATGATACATTCTTAGATGTGATTGAAATTTCAGAGGTACCTGTAATTGCTTCCCATTCATCAGCACGTCATTTTACACCGGGGTTTGAAAGGAATATGGATGATCAAATGATTGCCAAATTGGGTCAAAATGGCGGAGTGATAATGATAAATTTTGGGGGAGACTTTATCGATGGCGATTTCGGTGAAAGCAATAGAAAAGTAGAAGAGTATTTAGCGAAATGGTTGGAAGAAAATAATTATGAAAAGGATGAACCTGAGGCAATGGCTTATATTGAGGCTTATAAAAGTGAAAATGATCCCTTTCCGTCCGTTAGCCAAGTAGCAGATCACATTGATCATGTTCTAAGTATTGCGGGGATTGATCATATAGGCCTGGGCTCAGATTTTGATGGGGTAGGAGATACCCTACCTACAGGGCTTAAGGATGTTTCTATGTATCCCAATTTAATTGCAGAGCTTTTAAAAAGAGGTTACTCCAAAGAAGATATCGAAAAGATTTGCTTCAAAAATATCTTCAGAGTTTGGGGTGAAGTAATCGATTATTCAAAGAAAAATTGAAACATTTTAAAATTACGTGGTTATTTCACCAGTTTAGCCTAGTATTTGAATAAGTTGTTTGGATAACGAATAACTGTTAACTTCACTAACTGTAAGATTTTATAGCCCCTTTTCAATGGGCTTTGAGGGAAAAAAATAATAAATTGAATATGATTAATATAGCCAATAGTTTTCAAGAGGCTCAACAAGCTTTTTTACTATTAAAACAAAAAAGTAGTCAAGAGAGAGTTGCTTTTTTAGAGGAAGTAGCCAAGCAAATTGAGCTTTTAAAAGAGACGCTTATTCCTATTGCGGCCAAAGAATCCAATCTTACTGAAGGGCGAATAACAGGAGAGCTTGGAAGGACATTAGGACAAATCAGGTTGTTTTCCGGCCTGGTTGGAGAAGGGAGTTGGGTTGAGGCGGTGATTGATCATGAAGATGCTGAACGCAAACCGGTTCCAAAACCTGATATTCGTAGAATGCTAAGACCATTGGGCCCTGTAGTGGTATTTGGAGCGAGCAATTTTCCTTTGGCTTTTTCTACAGCCGGAGGGGATACCATCTCAGCCCTAGCTTCAGGATGTCCGGTGTTGTACAAAGCACATCCTGCTCACCCGGAAACTTCAAGAATAGTCGCCAAAGCCCTTCAAACTGCTGTTGAAATTTGCCAAATGCCAAAAGGTACTTTTCAGCATATTGAAGGAGGTATTGATACAGGGCAAGAATTAGCGGCTCATCCCTTGGCCAAAGCTATAGCTTTTACCGGGTCATTCAAAGGGGGAAAAGCACTTTTCGATACCTGTAACAAAAGAGATATTCCCATTCCGGTGTATGCTGAAATGGGAAGTGTGAATCCTATATTTACATTTGAAGCCTTTTTGGATGAAAACCTTGAGTCAGCAGCGACTGCGTACGCCAACTCCTTGGTGTTAGGAGTCGGTCAATTTTGCACCAACCCCGGATTGGTATTTGTTCCGAAATCACATGAAGAAGCCTTTTCAAATCAAGTAATAAATCAGTTGAAGACTGTGTCCGGAGCTCCTATGTTACATGAGGGGATCTGTAAAACTTATCACGAGGCTTTAAAAAACCTTGCTATTGAAGAAAAACTTGAATGGCTATTAACCACAGAAGCCAATCAATTGCTTATAGGAAATCCTTCCCTTGCTAAAGTTAAAGCGAGTGATTGGCTAAATGAAGATGCCTTTCAGGAAGAAGTTTTTGGTCCATTTGCAATTATGGTGGTTTACGATTCAATAGAGGAATTAGAGGATGTGGCAATTAAATTAAAAGGCCAACTTACATGTACTGTATGGGCATCATCTAAGGAATTGGCAGAGAATGCACCTTTCCTTAATTTATTGGAAGAACGTTGCGGTCGCTTGCTATTCAAAGGTGTGCCCACCGGAGTAGAGGTAGGTCATGCCATGCAACATGGTGGACCATTTCCTTCAACAACCGATAGTAGGAGTACTTCAGTTGGAAGCTTTGCTATCAAACGTTTTGCAAGACCGATTGCTTATCAGGACATGCCGGAAGGATTGTTGCCGGAGGAACTAAAAGAGGATAATCCCCTGCAAATTCTAAGAATGGTGGATGGTGAATTCATTAGATAATTTTGAGCGATTCAGTCTTGGGGATTGGATAAGCCCAGAACGCTACTAAATTTATGCTTAGCTGATTTACAATTTTTGAATGAATTGTAAATCAGCTTTTTGATTTTAATTTGAAAATTAAATCTAGATTTTGTTATTGAAGGCCATTGCCTATAATATGACTAAGTCATTGATGACACCTTTACCATATTTGTCCTCAATTAAGGTCAGAACTTTTGATTTATTCATCATTATTTCTTTTTTCAAAGGCCCGGAAACAATTTTCACATAGAGGATTTTCTGCCGTACTGATAAGCTCTCTGTTCGAGATGCCACAGTTTTCCCCATCAATTGGTCCCATTCTTTAATCACTGTTTTTTCTGAAAATTTATCCTTAAGGCGGTAAGTATCCAACAGTTCCTCAAACACTTCTTTCAATGGAGTAGTGTTTCTTCTTCTGGTTGAATCAGGTGAATATCTTTTCATAAAATAAAGATAGTGGGAATAGCTTAAATAAATAATTTTGAAGCAATGTAATCTGCTAGAAGTTTTCCTTTATCTGAAAGGGTAATGTTTTTACCATTTATTTGAAGCATTTTCTGTTCTTGAAATAATTTGATTTCTTCAGCCTTTTCGGTCAATAGCTCATAATTAAAGTGATTTTTTAAATAAAGGGAATTGATTCCCCACATGGTACGCAGAGAAGTAAGGAGGTATTCATTGATTCTGTCTTCAGGGGATAGATAGTCTGCTTTAAAAGGTAGTTTGCCATTTTCGATAAGCTTGATGTATTTTCCATTATGATTTATGTTATGGCCCCTATGCTCACCATCGAAAGAATGGGCTCCCGGACCAACTCCCAGATAAGGGATTCCCTTCCAGTAATTGCTATTGTGTAGAGAAAAAGCATTCTCTTTGGCAAAATTTGAGATTTCATATTGAATGTAACCCGCCTGATTCAGGGTTTTTTGTAAAATTTCAAATTGCTCCGCCTGAAAGTCTTCTGAAGCCTCTTTAAACCTTCCTTTCTTTTCCCAAACTCCTAGGGCGGTTTTAGGTTCCACGGTGAGACAGTAACTACTGATGTGGTCAGGCCCTTGTTCTAAAGTAGCTGCCAAATCTTTCTCCCATAAACTATGGTCCTGGTAAGGAAAACCGTAAATGAGATCCATAGAAAGGGTTTTGAAACCGGCCTTTCTGGCTTTTCTTATTATTTCTAGGGATTCTTTGGCATTATGGGACCTGTTATAAAATTGTAAGACCGAATCATGAAAGCTTTGTATGCCTAAACTTAACCTATCAATTCCCAGCGCCAGCATTTCAGCTAAAGTGTGCTCATCCAAATCGTCCGGATTTGCTTCAAGTGTAGCTTCCTGAATTTCACAATCAAAATTGTTTGTGATCGTGTCCCATATTTTTTTCAATTGAGGGATAGACAAAATGGATGGGGTGCCACCTCCAAAGTAAATGGTTTCTACAGGCCCTTTGTTATTCAGATAGTTTTTTCTTAGGGTCAACTCCGAGCAAATCATGTCTACCATTTCATTTTGATTCGACCGATTGGTGCTAAAATGAAAATCACAATAGGTGCATGCTTGTAAACAAAAGGGGATATGAATGTATATACCCGACATAAAACTGGGTTAGGTTAATAAGTAATAGTTGACTTGGTGGGCCAATAGGCATTGTGGTGCAATGATCGGTCTTGAGTTTCGGGTTCAACAATTTGCTTTAAAGCAGGAGGAAGTCCGTTATAATAATTTATGTTTTGTGATACGGATTCAAAAACGTATCGTTTTGACGCTATTTTATCTAGAACTCTTTTGCAAAGGTAAAGATAATTGGGCTCAGGTTTTAGTTTTTGGTGATAATTGCCTTAATTTTGTAACTCTCAGAAAAAAAGAACCCTAACCGTTACCTTGAATGAATATGAATCGAGTATTTCCGTTGATTTGTTTAATAACTTTTATTTTGTCCAGCCAGGTTTTAGCACAAATGGATGTTAAAAAAAGTCTGGTAGGGAAAAATGTTGAACTGGTTAAAGTGGCTGATGGATTTGGGTTTACTGAAGGGCCGGCTGTTGATCGGGAAGGTAATGTGTTTTTTACCGACCAACCCAACAATAAGATATACCAATGGAAATTTGGTACCGGAGAAATTCTTGAATTTACTGATGAATCCGGGAGAGCCAATGGTTTGTATTTCAATAGACAAGGAGATTTGTTGGCATGCGCTGATATGGATAACCAACTATGGTCTTTTGACAAGGAAGGAAACACTAAAGTGTTGATAGAAAATTTTAAAGGGAAGAGATTGAATGGTCCAAACGATTTGTGGATAAACCCCAACCCTAAAGGTGGAATTTATATTACAGATCCACTGTACGAAAGGAAGTACTGGGACAGAGATCCGGCTACCCAGCAAGGAGGCAATCACCTCTATTACTTAGGGAAAGATGGCCTTCAGTTTTTTAGGGTTGACGAAAACCTTGTCAAACCAAATGGAATTGTAGGTACCTATGACGGTAAAAAGTTATATGTTGCAGACATAGGGGCAAAAAAGACCTATGTGTATGACATAGAGGAAGACGGTTATTTAACCAATAGACAGGTCTTTGTTGAAATGGGTTCAGATGGTATGACCATTGACAACAGAGGTAATGTATACCTTACTGGAGATGGGGTCACTATTTTTAATAGCAAGGGAGTTCAAATTGGGCATATACCGGTTGATGAAAAATGGACAGCAAATGTTTGTTTTGGGGCGGGTGATAGGAAAACCCTATTTATCACTGCTTCTGAGTCGGTCTATACCCTTCAGATGAAGGTGAGGGGTGTTTGGTAAGAAAAACAATTTATATTTTTTTAGCTGTATGGTCATTTACCACCTCTCAGGGAATGGCTCAGGATACAGCTTACATGCTTACTATTAATCTCCTTTGTGAGGGTGAGGAGGTCAAGCAAATGAGTCGATCTTTTACTGATAGTTTGCAAATGCTTAGCTTTAAAGAGGGGATTGTGGATTCTTTGCAGCAAGAAGGATACTTCTATCCTGAATTTGAAATTGATTTGGAAGAAGGAGGAGAGGTTCAGTTGTCCTTAGAGCTGGGAGATCAGACCAGATGGTTGGCATTGGGGAAAGGTAATTTGGAACCTTGGCTCTTAACCAAACTCAATTTTCCATTTCATTTGGCTGAAGGCAGGCCTTTTCGCTTCAAGGAGTGGCAAAAGCTAATGCTTGATGTGCTAGAGATAGGCCAAAATAATGGATACCCTTTTATTGCTGTCAAGCTCGACAGTATAGAGCAAGGTGAAAATGGGATTTCGGCAATAATTGATATGGATAAAGGCCCATTTATTAGCTTTGATACCCTAAAGATTACCGGGAACTCTAAAACTAAGCCGATTTATTTAGCTAAGAAATTGGGAATAATACCCGGGGAGCCTTTTTCTCAGAAAAAAGTAGAGGATGTAACCAAAGCACTTAATAACATTCCCTATATCAGTGTGGTCGGAAATTCAGAGTTGTCTTTCCAAAATGAGCAAGCCACCGTTTACTTACCGGTTAATGATAGGAAGGTCAATACCCTAGATGGTATAATTGGTTTGTTGCCCAATGAAATTGAAGCCAATAAATGGTTGGTAACCGGGCAATTTGATTTGCAGTTGTATAATGTAGGAGGAAGGGGAAGGGATTATTTACTCAATTGGCAACGATTAAGCCAATATTCGCAGAATTTAAAGGTGGAGGCAAAAGAACCTTTTGTATTGGGTACAAATTTGGATTTAAGCGCTTCGTTTAATTTGCTTAAAGAAGATACCACTTTCTTAAATCGGGATTTCACCTTAAATATTGGTTATCAAATAAGTACAACTGCTTATTTAAGTTTTTACGGGAAAAGACAGGCGGGGGATTTGTTGGCCGTGAGTGCCTATGAAAATGCATCTAAACTACCTGAAATTGCTGATTTTAGGTACAACAGTTATGGGGCTACATTTGCAATCCATCGGGTAGATGATATAATTATGCCCAAGCAAGGCTGGCAGGCCACCAGCACTTTTGGGATAGGAAATAAGCGAATATTGGAGAATACCGGTATACCTCCTGAATTGTACCAAGAAATTGAGAAAACTTCTCTTCAATATTATTTTCAAACCAATGCAGCTTTCTATTATAGGTGGAGGCAAAATTTAGGCTTGAAGCTTGGGGTAAATGCTGGAGATATGGATAATTCAAATTTGCTTTTAAATGACCTCTTTCGACTTGGAGGCTTACAGAACATTAGAGGCTTTAATGAGAATTATTTTTATACCAACCGATACATTTATATCAATGTAGAACCTAGGTTTTATTTTGGTACGTATTCATATTTTTTGTTGTTCACAGACTTGGGAAGCGTTGAAAACAAAGTAGAAACAGCTTTACAGGAATGGCCCATCTCTTTTGGTGGAGGATTAAACTTGGAAACTAGCGGTGGTATCTTTAAATTCGTGTACGCAATGGGCCAGGCCGGTAGTCAGCCTTTAGGTTTCAATTATTCTAGAATTCATTTTGGTTTTACAGGTCGTTTTTAATGAGGTGGTTTGGTCATTTATTCGTGTTTCAAGGACTGGTTTTAGTGGTATTAATTGGCTTGCCTATAAGTTCGATCGCTCAGGTTTTGGTGAATTATGATTCAGCCCTCCATGAAAATTTATCAGAGGGCTGGTTAAAGCGCAATGAATCAATTTCAGTTCAAGTGAATGCCAATCAATTCCAAGATGCCTCTTGGCAAATTCAATTACCGGAAGGCAGCAGCCTGTTTTTCAATGAAGCTTTATGGGATCATTATTTACAAGACACACTACTGGTAATCAATAATAAATCTGTACTTCCCTACTTAGATGATGAGGGTCATCTGGAGATTATTGCCTTTAAGCCTGGTATTTCTTCAGAACATTTTTCATTGCAAAAAGGGTATTTCAATAGTTCAGGGGAAAGGGTTGAAACAGCAAAAGTTTTAGAAAAGCGGAAGAAAGATGAAATTAGAGATTTTTTCTTCATTGCGTTAATTGCTGTGTTATTTTTAATTGCCATTTTCAGGGCTTTTTTCCCTTCCATTTTTGGGATTTTCTGGAACCCAAAAAGTGTATTTTCTATTGAAGACATTTGGGACTCGGGGAGTTTTTCAAAAATTTATTCTGCCGAGTTGTTATTTTACTTGGTTTTGATCAATATGAGTACAGGCCTATTGGTTATTTTGGTAGTACACGGTTTAGGGATCGATTTCTTTGGGTTGGGTCTGGAAAGTGGGATTGAAAAGTTAGTGTTTGCTTGGCTTATCTTTTCCCTGTTATTGACCATAATCACATTTTTTAAATTTATCTGGCTGGGAACTGGTGCATTCTTATTTAGCCTTAATAAAATCGCTTTTCCACATTTTTTCTACCTTTTAAAAGTTAGGGGGTTTGCGCTTTTCATTATCATAGGTATGCTCGTGCTTGTGTATGCGAACAATTGGGTTTCTTTGTATGAGCATTTCTCTTATATGTATTATACTTTTTTCCTAATATATTCTTTGGGATTAATAGGCTTGGCAATATGGTTGTATAAAAAAAATGGATTTAATAATTATCATTTATTTTCTTACCTTTGCACCTCGGAATTGATCCCATTTTTGGTTATTTGTAAATTACTCCTAGGGTAAAGGAAAAAAAATAAAAATGACGCAAGCAACAAAAAACAGACTAAATCGAGTTAGGAGCATCTTGGTTTCACAACCTAAACCTTCCGATAAGCGGTCCCCTTATTTTCAGTTAACTGAAAAATATAAGATCAAAATTGACTTTAGGCCTTTTATAGAGGTACAGCCGGTGTCTATAAAAGATTTCAGAAAGCAAAAGATTGAAATTTTAAAACATACTGCAGTAATTTTCACGAGTAGGAATGCCATAGATCATTTTTTTGGCATATGTCAGGAGCTAAAAATAGAGATGCCTGCGGATATGAAATACTTCTGTATTTCAGAGCAGACAGCTCATTATCTTCAGAAGTACATTGTGATCCGGAAAAGAAAATTGTTTGTAGGTACCAGAACCGCTGCCGATTTATTTGATTTCTTTAAGAAACATAAATCAGAGAAATATTTATTTCCATGTTCAGACATTAGGAAAGATGATATTCCTGAGTTTTTGAGCAAAAACAATATTGATTTCACAGAGGCAATCATCTACCATACAGTGGCAGCAGATTTATCAGACCTAAAGGATATTAAATATGATATTTTAGCGTTTTATAGTCCTTCAGGAATTAAATCATTGTTTCAGAATTTTCCGGATTTCGAACAAGGGAAAACCAGAATTGCGGCATTTGGGCCTACTACGGCACAGGCGGTAAAAGATATGAACCTTATCATGGACATAGAAGCCCCTTTACCAAATGCCCCAAGCATGACCGGTGCTTTGGAGCTTTATATAAAAAAAGCGAATAAAATCTGATTTCTTTTAATCTTTTTACTGGTAAATTCAGTTTAATTGTGTAGAATAGATTTCGGAAAGCAAAACATCTTTTACGCATGAATAAAAGAATTTACCTGTTAACTTGTGTGATGATCGTCATGGCTTTTATTCTGGATCTCCAGAAAGCCAATGCGCAGCAGGATGCGCAGTTTACGCACTATATGAATAACGGTATGTTTTACAATGCCGCTTTCGCAGGTAGAGAAGAAGGATATATTATAACAGCACTCCATAGAAGTCAATGGTTAAATTATAGTACGAGCTCAGGAGCAGGAGGGGCGCCCACCACCCAGTTGATATCTTTTTCCGGGAGATTAAAAAGTTTGCCGGTAGGATTTGGATTGGTTGCAGTAAATGATCAAATAGGCCCATTTAGCAACCAGGAGGTGAATCTTTCTTTAGCGTATAACTTAAGGTTAGGCCGAGGGAATTTAAGAGTTGGTGCATCAGGTGGTTTTTTTTCTAGCACGATAAGATTTGATGAATTTTCGCCGGTTAATCCTGATCCGAGTATCCCTTCTGCAGGGGATGAAAACCAAATGAAGCCTCAAGCTTCTATTGGATTATTATACGAGCGAGGAAATTTTTATTTGGGATTAAGTAGCAGGCATTTAAATGAGCCTGATTTTGATTTTGGTAGTGGAAGTTTAGCTAATCAACTTGAAAATCATAATTATTTGATGGCTGGTTACAAAATAAACACTTTTGCCCAATTGAGTGTTGAACCTAGTATGTTGGTTAAATCCGTTGGTTTGAATAATTTTTCATATGACTTTAGCGTTATAGGCACATATAATAAAAAAGTAAGTCTTGGAATGGCTTATAGGTTAGAAGAATCGGCATCAGTTTTGGTAGGGTATAGTTTGTTGAAAGACAACTCCCTTAGATTGGGGTATGCATTTGACTTGGTAGTGGGTGGCGTTCAGGCAAAAAAGCCATCTTCTCATGAGTTTATGCTTACTTATAATATACCCCAAGTAGCGAAACAATTTGACAGAATTATTCAAAGAACTCCGAGATATAGGTTTTAACTTTAAGAATTTTATTGAAGAAATCTTTGCTATTTTCTAATAAAATCTGTTAAATTTCGAATTAGTTGATTGTTTAAATGGTTGAAAATGAATGTAGTTACTTTATTGTCATTTATGTTAAAAAAAATGAATCATAGCTTTTTGACCCTGATATCAGGGTTATTAATAATGACACTACTTCAAAGTTGTGGCCTTTTTGGAAATAAGGGTACAGCTAGTGAAAAGCTCAATAGAAGAGGTGAGGTAACGGGTGTGCCTAAAAGATCCGGCTGGCAGCAATCCCTGCCATTTGAGATGGTTCCTATCAAGGCGGGGACATTCTGGATGGGTCAAGCAGATGAAGATATAGGTGTAAGCAGGTCATCAACCAATAAACAAGTGACTATCTCTGAGTTTTTTATGGATAAATATGAAGTGTCTAATAATAAATACAGACAGTTTTTAGATGCAGTGAGAATGGGGGAATTGGCATTAGGTACTCCTACTACCCAAGCAAATCCTCCAGAGTTTGTTTTGGAAGAACTGTTGCCTGATACCACAATTTGGTCCCAAAGTTTCACACATCACTATGGAGATCCCCTGATGGAATACTATTTCGATCATCCGGCTTTTGATGACTATCCGGTTGTAGGTGTTAGTTGGGACCAGGCCAAGAAATTTTGTGAGTGGAAATCATACCATATGAATGCCAATGACGATTCAGAGTTTGATATGCCTAAATTTCGTTTACCATTAGAGGCAGAGTGGGAATACGCTTCAAAAGGAGGTAAAGATATTGCAAAATATCCTTGGGGAGGTCCTTACCTTAAAAATAGGAGAGGCTGTTTGATGGCTAATTTTAAACCTGGAAGGGGTAATTATATAGATGATGGATTTGCTTATACAGCTCCTGTGGATGCTTTTGCACCCAATGGATACGGGCTATATAATATGGCAGGAAATGTAGCAGAGTGGGTAGAAGATGCGTACAATCCTGCTGCAAATGCTTTGATATGGGATATGAATCCTACGTATATTGATTCTACTGAAAGTAGAAAAGTAGTGAGAGGCGGATCGTGGAAAGATGTAGGGTATTTTTTAGAAACTAGTTCAAGGAATTTTGAATACCAATTTGTTCAGACGGCTCATATTGGATTTAGAACGACGATGACTTATATTGGAAGGTCAGGTTCCATGAATGTTAATTCAAACAAAAGGAGCCGTCGATAATTATTAATAATCACTTAAAATCAAATACTAGCAAACCGTTTTAAATTTTTATTTTTACTAAATATGTCTACAAAAAATAACACTTTCGCTTATAAATTCTACGGATCGATAATGCCTAAAATTTATGGTATTGGTGCCGCAATTGTAATTCTTGGTGCGATGTTCAAAATTTTGGACTGGCGTTTTTCTTCCATAATGATCGGTGTTGGTTTGTCAACAGAAGCATTGATATTTTTTCTATCTGCTTTCGAACCTAAAAATGAAGAATTAGACTGGACAAAGGTGTATCCTGAGCTGGAAGGTGAAAATGCAGGAGCTACTCCGGTAAGAAGAGGAGGGGCTGTGCAAAATACTGATCAAACTTCCCAAAAATTGGATGAAATGTTGGCTAAAGCAAAAATAGGCCCTGAATTGATCGAAAGTCTGGGGAAAGGCATGCAAAACCTAGCTAGTTCAACAGAGAAATTAGGTAAGCTTTCGGATGCAGCGGTTGCTACCAATGATTATGCTGAAAATGTAAAAAAAGCATCCAAATCAATGCTTGAAATCAATGAGTCTTATACCAAAACTGCAAGTGCTTTGGCTGAAATGTCTTCGGCATCTGAGGGAGCAAAGGCTTATAGAGACCAATTAGTGAATGTAACCAAGAGCCTGGCTTCATTAAATAATGTGTATGAGGAAGAATTGAAAGATTCCAATATGCATGCCAAAACCATTAGTAAATTCTATTCCAATGTTAGTGTAGCAATGGAAGGGATTCAGGAAGCAGGAAAAGAAACAGAGACATTCAAAAATGAGTTGGCTAAACTCAATAAAAATGTTAAATCGCTTAACAATATTTATGGTGGCATGCTAACAGCCATGAAAGGTTAATAAAACATAATTCCAATCAAATTTTTATTTATATATATTCATAAAGTAAAATAGCTTATGGCGGGTGGTAAAGAAACACCAAGACAGCGGATGATCGGGATGATGTACTTAGTATTGACCGCGCTGCTGGCTTTACAAGTAAGTAACCAAATCCTACAAAAATTTGTATTGATCAACGATGGGTTGGAAAGAACTTCAAAGAATTATGTTCAGAAAAACCTATTTTCTGTAAATATTATATCTAGTACGGTAGAACAACAAGGTAATAACAAGGTTGATATCCCTAAAGTGGAAGCAGCCAAGGAAATTCGCCAAAAAAGTGCGGAATTGGTAAGTTATTTGGAAGAAGCAAAAACGAAGTTGATTGAAGAATCAAATGCCATTGATGATCAAGGCAACTTTAAATCTTCTGCACTTAAAAATGTTGATATTCCGGGTAATTTATTCAATAATAATCGCCTTGGCTATGACATGCAGGAAAAGTTGAATGAATTTCCTGAAGAGCTAGAACAAATATTGGCGGGATTGAATATTGACATGTCCTTCGAAAGAATAGCTAAGAATGCTGACGAAATCGACCTTTTCAAAAATGATGTCGATGTAAATTTCAAGGATTATGTAAACTTAAACTATGTCAAATCTCCAATTGGTGCTGTTTTAGCAATTATTAGTCAGCATCAAAATGAGGTGTTGAATATTGAAAGTGAAGCCCTGACAGCAATTACCAATTCTTTAGGTTCATTTATCTTTGAAGCTGATAAGTTGAAAGCAAGAATTGCCGCCAATTCAAATGTTGTGGCAGCAGGGACTACTTTCGAAGCTGAAATGTTTTTGGCATCCTCCTCCTCATCCACCGAGTTGAAAATGACTGCTGATGGTAGAGAAATTCCTGTTGAGGAAGGTTTTGGTCAAATTAAATTTCCGGTAGCTCCGGCTTCTAATTATGATGATAGAGGATTAGCGGCTAGATCTCTCAAAGGTGAGATTACAGTTCCTATTGGTGGAGAGGATAGTGTTTTCACCATAGATTATGACTACTTCGTAGCCCAACCGGTGATCAAAGTAAGCTCTGAAGTGGTGAACCAGTTGTATGCTGAATGTGCCAACGATTTGGTTATTGAGGTTCCTGCTTTAGGAAATACCTATGCGCCTAACTTCTCTGTGTCAGGGGGCCAAGCCGTCAAAGGTTCAAGACCTTCTGATGTAACCATTATTCCGGCTGCTTCAGGAAAAGTTGTTATTGGGGTGTCTAGTGGGGGAAATAAAATTGGCTCCGTTGATTATGATATCAAGCCTGTTCCGGATCCTTCCATAATTCCTTATAATGGGGATAGAAAAATTGATTTACAGAATTCAACTCCTGTCAACGGATTGTTAAACCTCCAAATCAGGGCAGTTCCTGAGCCAACATTTGGTAGAACCATGCCAAGAGATGCTAACTTTGAAGTTACTGCAGGTGAAGTAAGGCTAGTTCGAAATGATGTGCCTAGAGAAAGTGTAGCTATTTCTGGACAAAATATAGCAGTAAGAAATTTACTTGCACAAGCACAGTCCGGAGATCGTTTGGTGGTCATCGTAAAGGAAGTGACACGAACCAATTTTAGGGGTAGCAAAATTAAAAGCGCTGTGAACGAAGTTTTCCCAATTCCGATTAAATAATATTCGGTTAGTTGAATCGTTCTATATTTAAATGTAAGAAATCATGAAAGAATTAAGGAAAGTAATTGGGTTACTGGCAATTGGCATTGTTGCATGTTGTTTCTCTGCATTGCCGGGGTTTTCCCAAAATATCCCTAATTCCGGTAATCCTGGAATGAATGTAGGTGATGGTGGTTATGATATGGATACTGTATATTCTGTCCTTCCAATTAGAGATTCCGACAAAATGTACCAAATTGGTGTGTGGAGAAGAATTGATCTTAGGGAGAAATACAATTTGCCATTTTATGGCACAGGTGGCCTGAAGAGGGATGGAATCATGATGAATATTTACAATGCGGTTGTTGAAAATTCCATTGAAGTATTCGCTGATGAAGAATTTAGAGAGCCACTTCCCATCACGGATTTTCAAACTAGATTTTGGACAGCAGAAAATGGCGATTCAATATTTGTAAAGGACTTATATTACTTGGACTTTAGAGAAGACTTTGTTTTTGACAAGCATCGCTCTGAGGTAAGGTTTGATATTAAATACCTTGAATTAGTGATGCCAAATGAAACCAATTATGGTGTTGGTCAAAAGACAATTGGCTTTATAAAATTTAGAGATTTTTACAATTATTTTGACACCAAGGAACATGGAGAATGGACAAATTTTCAAAATATTTCCAAAAATCTACCTTACAATCAAGCGTTTGATATGAGGCTGTTCCGATCAGTAGTAAGGAAATATACGAATCCGGAGAATGAATTAATTGTGGATATGATTGATTCAAATAACCCTAATCAAGAACTTCAAGCATATTTAAAATCAGTTGAATTTGAATACGAACTCTTGGAGTGGGAAAACAACCTCTGGGAATGGTAAAATAACTTTGTATAACATCAATAATAAAGCAGGTACAGCAATGTGCCTGCTTTTATTTTTTGTGCATTGCCTCCCATACTTTCTGGCCCTTATCTTTGCCTATCACGGATATTATTTCCTCCTTTGATGCAGCTTCAATTTTTTTATAGGACTTGAATTGTTTTAATAGCTTGTGTGCAGTTAAGTCCCCAATTCCCTCAATGGCCAATAACTTGCTATTTAAGGCGCCTTTGCTTCGAAGGTCGCGATGAAAAGTGATGGCAAAACGATGGGCTTCATCTCTAATTCTTTGAATTAAACGCAATGACTCAGACTTTTTATCAATATATATAGGGTATTGATCTCCCGGAAAGTATATTTCTTCTAAACGCTTCGCAATCCCTATAATGGGTACTTTTCCGTACAGATCTAGGTCCCTTAAAGCTGAAACAGCAGAGGATAACTGACCCTTTCCACCATCAATTACGATCAATTTCGGCAAAGGCTTTTCTTCAGTAACAAGTCTTTTATACCTTCTAAAAACTACTTCTTCCATACTGGCAAAATCATCCGGGCCCACCACCGTTTTGATATGGTAGTGACGGTATTCTTTCTTGGCCGGTTTCCCATTTAGAAAACACACCATGCTTGCCACAGGATTGGTGCCTTGAATATTTGAATTGTCAAAGCACTCAATGTGTGTAGGTAATTCATTTAAAGAAAGGTCTTTTTTCAATTGTAGAATAACCCTGTTTTTCTTGTCTTTCCCTTCATCTGCAAAGGATAGTTTTTCTTTTTTATAATAGAGCGCATTCTTTAAGCTCAGCTCTATTAATTTTCTCTTGTCACCTATCTTTGGCTGTACCAAAGTTAAGCCTTCCGGACTCTCTTTAAATTCCTGATTTACCAAAACCTCTTTTGCATCACTTTGAAACTGATCCCTTAACCTGACAATAGCGGTTAACAGTAACTCTTCATCCGGTTCGTCCAATTTCTTTTTTAATTCTACCGTTTTGCTTAAGGTAATGGCTCCATTTTTTATCCTTAGGTAGTTAACAAAAGCAAATTTTTCTTCACTTACGATGGTAAAGACATCTAAACTGTCAGTGTTGGGATTGATTACAAGAGACTTAGCTTGGTAATTAATTAATGAATCTAATTTTTCCTTAAATCCTTGAGCCGCTTCATAATTCATTTCAGCAGCACTTTCTGTCATTTTCTCCTTGAAATAGGTTTTTGCAATTCCTAGATTGCCTTTTAAAATGTTTTTTGCTTGTTCGATGTCGGCCAGATATTCATTTTCATTTTGTAATCCTTCACATGGTCCTTTGCAATTTCCTAGATGGTATTCCAAGCAAACCTTATATTTTGAGTTTGTTATTTTTTCCGGTGAAAGATCTAACCGGCAAGTTCTCAAAGTAAATAAAGAGTGAATAAGCTCCAACACATTGTTCATTGCTTTTACACTTGCAAAAGGTCCAAAATAGGTCCCCATAGATGGGATCACTCTTCTGGTGGCATATATTCTTGGGAAATGTTCGTTGGTAAGGAGAAGGTATGGGTAAGTCTTATCATCCTTTAATAGGATATTGTATTTGGGTTGGGTTTTTTTGATCAAATTGTTTTCCAACAACAAGGCATCAAACTCAGAATTAACGATGGTGATTTCAATCTTTCTGATCTCCCTCACCATTTTCCTGGTTTTTTGGTTGATGCCTACACCTTTACTAAAATAACTACCAACTCTTTTTTTGAGGTTTTTTGCTTTTCCTACGTAGATGAGCTTACCCTCTATATTGTAATACCTATATACCCCAGGTAATTCAGGTAGCTGATTGTGGTTTTCCGGTAAATATGAAGGGGAAAGCATGTCCATGGAGACAGTGGTATTATTATTTGATCTCTGAATATGTGTTGTAATTAATCAAATACTCAATGTAAGGTCTATTTGATTTACCTTGTATGTAAGGAGCATCAGGCAATAAAATATTGATTTTTTTTATTACCTGATGCTTCTATCCTATAATTAATTTTAAATAACTTTTTTGAAAGGAATAGTTAATCCTCAAGAATATTAACAGAAGAAGAACCTAGAAATCTGTTGATGTTGCATCGTAGTCAAATTCTTGATATTCCTCCGTTTCAAGATCGTATTTTGAGCAATCAATTTCTATACTGATAGGTCTCTCAGGTTTAGGGAATGGTCCTTTGGTGATGCCCAATGAAGTATCTTCATAAACCTTGCTCATGTACTTTGACCATATAGGCCGAGCAGTTCTGGAACCTTGACCATTGATCCAGCTTCTGAAATGTATGGCTCTGTCATCTCCACCTACCCATACTCCACTGACCAAGTCTTTTGTTATTCCCATATACCATCCATCTGATGCATTCTGGGTAGTACCTGTTTTGCCACCTATTTCGTTGCCTTCATCTCTTATACTCCAAGGTAAACCTTGACTAGTTCCTCCTTCTTCCTCTGTTCCACCTCTCAACATATAAACCATGATATAGGCATGCTCTTCGCTCATTGCCGGTCTTTTTCTAGGAATAAATTGGTGCAATACATTGCCATTTTTATCCTCTATTCTATCAATATAAATCGGAGTGATGTGCTCCCCCTTGTTGACAAAAGTACTGAAGGCACCTACCATTTCCATAATGGATACATCTACAGTCCCCAGTGCCAAGGCTGGTACTGCTTCAAGTTCACTAGTGATGCCTATCCTTTTGGCAGTTTCTACTACCACTTCCGGGCTGAGTTTTTTCATCATATAGGCAGTAATTGAATTGACTGACTGCGACATGGCCGACCTGATAGTCATTCTTTCATAGGTGAATTTACCATCAGCATTATTGGGCCTCCATGTTGGTTGATTGGGTACATTAATTTCTACCGGCTGATCGATCACAGTATAACAAGGGCCATAGCCATTTTCTATAGCAGCAGCATATACGAATGGTTTGAAAGTAGAGCCCGGTTGTCTTTTTCCTTGTTTAACGTGGTCATACTTGAAATGAGAATGGTTGGTGCCCCCTACCCAAGCTTTGATATGGCCAGAATGTGGGTCCATAGATACAAAACCGGTTTGAAGAAATTTCTTATAGTACCTCATGGAATCCATGGTACTCATCAATGTGTCTATATTTCCCTCATAAGAAAAAACCTTCATTTTTTTCTTTTCATTGAGTTTGTATTCAATACTGTCGGTATTGTCCCCATACCTGGCTTTTAGATTTCTATAAGCTTGGGTTCTTTTGACAGCATTTTCTATAAAGTTGGGAATTACTCTTCGGCGATTATCGATCCAAGGATCACGATCCCCCATCTCTTCTTCAAATTTCTTTTGAAGCTCTGACATGTGTTCCTGAACAGATTCTTCTGCATATTTCTGTAATCGACTGTCAATCGTGGTGTAAATCTTTAGGCCATCCCCAAAAAGGTCATAGTTGCTTCCATCAGGTTGTAGATTTTCTTTTGTCCATTGAAGTAAATCGGCTTTAACGACCTCTCTAAAATAGGTGGCCAAACCTTCATTATGACTCTCTACTTGGTATTCTAACGCCATTGGCGTTGCGCTCAAGGAATCAAATTGAGATTGCGAGATTAAATCTACTTTCTTCATTTGAGCCATCACCGTATTCCGTCTTCGTGTAGAATTTTCGGCGTTATACACAGGGCTGTAATAGGAAGGGGCTTTTAACAAACCTACCAGAGTAGCGGATTCCAATATATTCAAATCTCTTGTATCCTTATTAAAAAAAGTCTTAGCAGCAGTTTTAATACCGAATGCATTGCTACCAAAGTCTGAAGTGTTCAGGTACATGGTCAAAATCTCATCTTTGGTATAGGCGCTTTCTAACTTTGTGGCCACAATCCACTCTTTGGTTTTGATGATGACCATATTCAATATAGGTACTTTACTTAAAAGTCCCTGAGAATCCCCGGAACGCGTTTTAAATAGGTTTTTTGCCGTTTGCTGGCTAAGGGTACTTCCTCCTCCGGCATTTTTTTGCATCAAAAGGATGGATTTGACAAAGACCCTACCCAATGCTCTGGGATCTATTCCTGAATGGTCTTCAAACCTTACATCCTCAGTGGCGATCAAGGCATTGATAATATTGGGAGAAAGTTCATTGTAAGTTACGGGAGTTCTATTTTCCCTAAAGTATTTGCCCAACAAGACCCCATCTGCAGAGTATAGTTCAGAAGCCAATTCACTATCGGGATTTTCTAATGATTCAAATTCGGGCATTTCTCCGAATAAGCCTAAGAAATTTGCATTTACGGATACTACAAACAAGACAAATCCTGCCAATCCTAAAATGAAAGCAAGCCACATATACCTTATTATTTTAACATAAAGTGGCTTGGAATTTTTATTTTTTACTTTACTCATACTGGATGTCAATAAGCTTTCTCATAGAAAGACCTGTATTCCTCAATGTCTTTCCTTTTGTTGAGTTGTTGGAAATTACCAATTGAAATTACAAAACTACTATTTTTTATTTCCTCAGTTAAGGAATCATTATTAAAACTATTTAAAAAGGCTTCTTTATAGGCTAGAGATTTTTCTGCACTGGAAAAAGGGCTTATGATTAAAATACTTGTGTCCTTTCCTAGTGATATGGTGCCTGTTCTTAGTCTTTGATTGGCAAAATTGGCATTGTGGAAACTCTCTAGGGAAGCTGTCAAATCATTGGCAGTCTCAGCTAATGATGCATTCATTGGTAAAATGAAAATATGGGTTTGATTTAGACCTTCTTTATAAGGAGAAACTTCTGCAGGAGGTTCGGGTTTCACTATTGAAATGTCTGAAGGCAGCTCATTTTCATCCGGCTCCTCAGCGTTTTCTTCTGCTACCTCTTCGCTTTCATCACTCACTGCATTTAACAATTTTTCAGCAAAGGCCAAGAGTTCTTCTTCTTTGGTTTGCTGTAAATACGTTTGAAGTCTATTTTTATAAATTTCCAATGATTCTAATTGACCGGTGATCATGATATCCAATAACAATAATCGATCCGTATTTTTTGTCAATGGATATTCATCGAGGGTTTTTCTAATAATATTTTTTGCCTCTTCATAGGCCCTGTCTTTATAAAGGCCGTAGGCAACTTTATAATTTTCCCCTGAAGCTAGGTTTGCCTGGGATCCTGAGACTTTGTCGGGATTATTTATGGACTTGGTAAATTGAGAATTAGGAAATTCCTGATTCAATAATTGTGCGTATCTATCCGCGTTAATGTTCAAATCTTGATTGGCTAAGAATAAGGTATAATAGGCTTCAGGCTTTTTTAAGGTTTCCGGATACTTTTCTATTAAAGCCTCCAAGTATTCAATCGATTTCTCCGATTGCTTGAGGTCAAAGTAAAGCAATTTACCCAAATTGAAATAAGCCTCTTCCATTTGGGTTACCATCTTTTCTCGTTCCTCCGGCGTATTAGGGATTTGGCTCAAGAGGGTGTTTTTATCAGGAAGCTTTGCTGTGATGGTAGCCGAACTGTTTTCTTCTGCCTCCTCCATCGGCTCATCAACAGCGATATTATTCTCCACTGAATTGGCGGCCTCCTGAAACCCCCTATCGCTACTTCGCCAATTGTCGGACAAAGGTCTATTGCCCCAAATTTGAGTGAACTCCAAAGCTCCTCTTTGAATGGCTACAGGATTGTCCCAATAAAATGAGGCTCCTGAACCACCACCAACTCCTCCAAAAGCCAGCAAATTTTCAAAGATTCCTTGAGATTTCTTTTCTTCAGCCATTTTCGCCTCATTGATGAGTCTTTCCTCCTCCAACGCTAGGAAATCATCAACATATTTCTCTTGTTCTTCAGCACTGAGCTGACTTAGTTGAATCAGGCTGTCATTATAGGTGAGCAATTCATAATTGGTTGCATATTGATCAAAGATGACTTTGCGGGCAGCAAGGACACCATGATTTTTATCTGTCTCCTTAAACTTAGATATGGCACTGTCCAAGTAATATTTTGTTTTAAGAAAATCCTCTTTTTCATTTAGATAAACATTCGAGAGTTCTTCGTAAATATATCCTTTCTGGCGTTCGTTTTCCCCTTCCTCTTTAGCTGCCAAGGTGTAAAGTCTAATAGCTTCCTCCAAATTGCCTTGTTTTTTTTCAAACCGGCCTTTTTCAAATAGAATAACATCTCTGAAATCTACATTTTTATTGTCTTTGTAAAGATCATCATAGTATTCCCTAACTCGTTTCAAATCTTTGCTTCGTTCCAATTCTGCCACTTGTTGGGAATAGAGCTGGGCAAAAAATGTTCGTTCATAATTTGGGCTCCCTGATAGTGCTTTTTGATAGTATTCATAAGCAAAAGCATCTAAACCTGATTTTTGATACAGTTGGGCCAAAATAAAGTTTATTCTGGACGCCTCTGATCTGCTAGATGTATATTCGAGAGATTTAAATAAGGATGGAGCCATCAAATCCATTTCTCCGCGAGCCTCATAATAATAAGCCAAAGTTTTATATAGGTATTGCTTATTTTCGTCAGAGATGTTTTCCTCTTTTGAAAGAAAATCTATAACAAAGCTTGCATCTTCATATTGGCGATGGTCGATAAATGACCTTAGCAACTGTATCAACGCGACGTGCCTTACCTCATCCTGAGAGCTATTGACATTGAGGAATTTAAAAGTGTTTTGAGCTTCTTCATGTTTGCCTTTGTAATAGTCCACCTTACCAATAAGGAAATAGGAAGGGTCTACCCATTTGCTTATTTTATGCCAATCTACGGCTTTGGAAGCCATTTCCCGGGCTTCCTTCAATAGGTCCTCTTTGGCTGAAACGGTGCTACTATCAATAGGATAAAATACGGGCAATACTTGAGAGAAATCTTCTTGGTATTCATTTTCTATTTCTTTTTCTAATTCTAAGATTTTCTCCTTGGCATAATAATAGGCATTGAATCTTGCCGTTGTGTTATGGTACAATCGGTTTGTGAAGGTGTCTTTTTGCGAAGAGCAAGAAGATAGCAAATTCACACTTATGATTAAAAAGAAAAATAAAATGACCCTTTGCAATGTTTTTGAGTTTGAATTCTTGTCCAAATTAGTTCTTTTGGAATAAATATTTAAACGAAAGGAATTAAATTCTATTTTTGTAAAAAATAAATATCTTAAACAAGTGTCCATTGAGCCTTAAACAGAAAATAAACGACTGGATAGAAACCAAGTTCCTGATAGTAATTAGAAAGGAGGAAGACTTTTCGGTTATTACCTCCTTTAATATTACGAAGGTAAGGGTAGGATTATTGTTCGTATTAGTTTTCATGACCTGCTTTGTGATATCTTTGTTTTTATCAAAAACCTTGTTGGCGAGGTGGTTTGATCCCGTTTATATAGAAACAGAAAATATGGTTAAAATTCATGCCTTGTCTGAATCAATTGATTCATTGATCATGGAGGTTGAAGCCAAGGATCAATATGTTAAAAATATTCAGAATGTTATTTCCGGTGAATTTGAAAACAATACACCGGAAACCTCGGATACCGCAAGCCAACCAGTAGTGAATAGAGGGGAGATTGACCTGTATAAAAGTAGTGACGCCACCAAGAAAATTATCGGAGAATTTGAATCGCTTCCTCTTGAGGAATCGAGTTTTGGAAGGATAAGTAGTGGGGCATTTACTGACAACTATTTTTTTCCACCGGTTAAAGGAGTGGTTTCAAGTGGTTTTTCATCCGGTCAAAATCATTTCGGTGTAGATGTTGTTGCCGCTGAAAATGAACCAGTGAAAGCCATTGCTGATGGTACTGTGATTTTCTCTAGCTGGACACTAGAGACCGGTCATGTAGTAGCAGTACAGCATTCGAATGAATTGATTTCTATTTACAAACATAATTCTGTAATATTGAAATCGATTGGAGACCCCGTTCGTGGTGGTGAAATAATATCCATAATAGGAAACACCGGTGAACAGACCACCGGACAGCACTTGCATCTTGAGTTGTGGTACAGAGGAAATCCGCTTGACCCTCAAGAATTTATTACATTTGATTAGATATGGCAAAAAATACTGATGATAAGAAAAATACCACAGAGTTGGTTACTTCAAGTAATCTTGTGGCATTAGGAACAGTAATAGTAGGCAATATAGGTTCTCAGGGAAATATCCGAGTAGAGGGAACGGTGGATGGATCACTAGATTCTCAGCAGAAAATTGTCATTGGCGAATCAGCCAAGGTCAATGGAGATGTTAGGGCTCAAGATGTGGAAATTTCCGGAGAGATCAAAGGAGATATTTACTGTTCAGATTCACTTTATCTAAAAAAGACGGCATTGATCTATGGTGATATTTATACCAAAAAATTAATCATAGAAAATGGTGCTGAGTTCAATGGTAAATGCAATATGGGAAACAGTAACCAATTAAAAGTGGAAAGAAAAGATGGGGACACCAAAAAACAAGCCTCCTCAAACTGAGCCTCCGGTGTATGTTAAATACTTCGGTTTGGCCTTTCAAATGTGTGCCATTATTGGTCTTGGTAGCTATTTAGGGTACAGGCTACATTTGAAGAGCAATATGGAATTTCCTCTTTATTTATTAATAGGATGTTTTCTTTCTACAGCCATTGCTTTTTACCAACTCTTCAAGTCCATTTCTCCTAAGAAAAATAAAGAAGAGTAAATCTTTCTTAAAATCTCTTCCAAAATATTTCAATCAGATGAAGGCTTTATTTAAAAACCCATTGTTGGGCTTGGTGTTTTTTTCATTGTTGCTTTTTGCAATTATTTGGTTTATTGAACTGGTATATCCCGGACCATGGGTGCATACCTTAATATATACCATACTTTTATTTTTTGCAGTTCTCACAGGAGTTACAGGGTTTTTGGCAGAAAAATTGATGAAATTAGAAGCATTTACCAGTGTTTCTGTGATTTTGGGAATGACCATAATTAGATTATTTTGCTGTATTATCTTTGTTTTTTTTATTTTATGGCTAGGTCACGAAAATTTACTTTGGTTTGTGGTTGATTTCTTTGTGATTTATTTGTTGTACTTATTGTTTGATATGTACGGCTTAATAACTAATTTGCGCCTTCATTCGAAATAGGCAATAAAAATTGTTTTGATGGTCCGCAAATTTACCAGGTTAAGTATCTTATTGTCAGTAATTTTACTGACATTTTCTGCAGCAGCAATGGCTGCCTCTGATGGTGATGAAGATAAAACAAGCTTCATCATGCATCACGTTAAGGATTCCCATGAATGGCATTTTGCCACCATAGGGCATACGCATGTCACACTATCTCTTCCTGTAATTATCTACTCTTCTGACAGGGGTATTGAGTTTTATTCTTCTTCCTCATTTGTAGATCCCGAAACGCATCATTTCGGTGTAGAGCACAATGGGTACTATATAGATGATCATGATAAGCTTAAAGCAGTTGATGAAAGCAGGTTTTTTATTGATCTGAGCATTACAAAAAATGTGGCCATGTTGTTTTTGATATTGGCCGTGACCTTATTCTTTACACTGTCAGCTTCCGGTTACTACAAAAAGCATCCGAATAAAGCCCCAAGAGGAATTGCTTCCTTTATTGAGCCCATAGTTCTTTTTGTCCGTGATGAAATTGCAAAGCCTAATATTGGCCCAAAATACAAAAAGTTCACTCCCTATTTATTGACCTTGTTTTTCTTTATATGGGTTGGAAACCTTTTGGGTTTGGTGCCTGGTGCAGCGAACCTAACAGGGAATATTGCTGTAACGTTTTCCTTAGCGATAATAACATTTTTCATTACCAATATTAATGGTAACAAAGACTATTGGAAACATGTGGTGGCTACCCCGGGGGTACCGCTTCCACTATTATTGGTGATTGTACCCGTAGAGATAATTGGTTTGTTCACCAAACCTATCGCCCTTACTGTTCGACTATTTGTAGCGATTACAGCCGGGCACATTGTTATTCTAAGCTTTATAGGGCTGATCTTTATTTTTGAGTCTTATGCTGTAGGAGTGGCTTCGACCTTTATGGTAGTATTTATCAATGTGATAGAATTACTGGTAGCTACTATTCAAGCTTATGTATTTACTTTATTCTCTGCCATGTATATCGGTTCTGCTGTAGCCGAGCATGGGCATGAGCATTAATTATGAAATCTTTGTTCAATTAAATTAAATAAAAACGAGTATGTTAACTTCATTATTATTGACTGCCGGTTTTGCACTTATGGGTGCGGGTATCGGTGCCGGAATTGTTGCGATAGGCGCAGGTCTGGGTATTGGTAAAATCGGTGCGCAAGCCATGGAAGGCATTGCACGTCAACCTGAAGCAGCTGGTAAAATCCAAACTGCAATGTTGATCATCGCTGCTCTTATTGAAGTAGTTTCCTTGTTTGCAGTAGTAGTTTGTCTACTTATCGCACTTAATGGTAATATTACTTTCTAGAAAAAATTGGACCGGCGTTAGGCCGGTCCTTTCTTAATTATTGAACAAAACTGATCTTTAGCTTAAAAAAATACACAAAATGGATTTGATTAGTCCTGAATTAGGTTTGATTATTTGGCAACTAATAGCCTTTGCCATCTTATTTTTCATTTTAGCCAAATTTGCATGGAAGCCAATCCTCTCAGCACTTGATGAGAGAGACAGTACCATTGAGGCGTCCCTTAATGAGGCCGAAAAAGCAAGGTTGGAAATGCAGAATCTAGTAGCCGACAATGAGCGTTTGCTACAAGAAGCACGAGTTGAAAGAGATGAAATATTGCGTTCCGCGAATGAGTTTGCAACCCAAACCATGGAAATATCCAAGGAAGAGGCAGCCAAAGCTGGAGCGAAAATGATCGAAGAGGCCAAAGCTGTGATTGAAACTGAGAAACAGGCCGCATTGACAGATGTTAAAATTCAAGTTGCTGAACTTTCTCTAAAGATTGCTGAGAAATTGATGAGACAAAATCTTGCCACTGAAGCTTCTCAAAAAGAGTTGGTAGAAGAATTTGTGAAAGATATTAAATTAAACTAATCTACTCGGAATGTCAGCATACAAAGTAGCATCTCGTTACGCAAAATCACTGCTGGAACTTGCAGTAGAGAAAAAAGAATTGGATCAGGTAAAGTTGGATATGATAACCGTTTTATCATTAAATGCTGGTGATTCATCTTTTTCAGACATGGTTAAAAGCCCTGTCATAAGTTCTGATAAAAAATTAGCTGTCTTAAAGTCTTTGATTGGCAAAAATGCCTCCGCATTGACTTTAAAGTTTTTCGATTTGGTGGTAGAGAAAGGCCGTACTGGATTTCTCCCCGATATGGCCACTGCATTTCTAAGGTTATACAATGATCACCTGGGAATTCAAACCGCGGAGGTGGTAAGCACCATACAATTGGATGAGGATTTGCGAACCTCGTTTAAGGAGATTGTTAAAGAAGTCTCCGGAAAAAATAAAGTGAATCTCATAGAAAAGATTGATCCAAATTTAATAGGTGGTTTTGTTCTTAAAATTGGGGACAAACAACTTGATGAATCGATCAAAAGTAAATTACAACAGTTGCATCTGGACCTAACCCAGAACCTGTATGAGAAGAAATATTAATAAGAAATTAAGCTGTAATCAATAATACTATACAATAATGGCAGATGTAAGACCAGATGAAGTTTCGGCAATATTGAAAGAGCAACTCTCGGAAGCCAAGACTCAAGCAGAATTGGAAGAAGTGGGTACTGTACTCCAAGTCGGTGACGGTGTAGCCCGTATTTACGGACTCTCTAAAGCGCAAGCTGGTGAGTTGATCGAATTTGACAATGGTTTAAGAGCCATGGTTCTCAATTTGGAAGAGGACAATGTTGGTGCTGTACTCTTTGGAGACGCTAAATCGGTTAAAGAAGGAGATACCGTCAAGAGAACGAAAAGGATTGCCTCCATTAATGTAGGTAATGGTATGTTGGGAAGGGTTGTAAATACTTTAGGTGTTCCTATCGATGGTAAAGGAGCTTTGGAAGGAGACCTATATGAAATGCCTCTTGAAAGAAAAGCTCCGGGTGTTATCTATCGTCAGCCGGTAACAGAACCTTTACAAACGGGTATCAAATCTATTGATGCCATGATTCCAATTGGAAGGGGACAACGTGAATTAATCATTGGTGATAGACAAACAGGTAAAACTGCTGTTGCGATTGATACCATCCTTAACCAAAAAGAATTTTACGACAAAGGTGAGCCTGTATTTTGTATTTATGTGGCCATTGGTCAGAAAGCTTCTACAGTTGCTAACGTGGTGGCTGCACTTGAAAAAGGCGGTGCCCTACCTTATACCGTAATTGTAAGTGCTTCTGCTGCAGATCCTGCTCCGATGCAATTCTTTGCTCCTTTTACAGGTGCCACTATTGGAGAGTTTTTTAGAGATACAGGAAAGCCTGCTTTGGTGGTTTATGATGACCTTTCCAAACAAGCAGTAGCTTATCGTGAGGTTTCTTTGTTGCTTAGAAGACCTCCGGGACGTGAAGCATATCCTGGTGATGTATTTTACCTTCACTCCAGATTATTGGAAAGAGCAGCTAAGATCAACTCTTCTGACGAAATTGCAAAGCAGATGAATGACTTGCCACCTTCCTTGGCACCTTTGGTGAAAGGAGGAGGATCATTAACTGCCCTGCCTATCATTGAAACTCAAGCAGGTGACGTTTCTGCGTATATTCCTACGAATGTTATTTCCATTACTGATGGACAAATATTCTTGGAAACTAACCTTTTCAACTCAGGTATCCGTCCTGCTATTAACGTTGGTATTTCTGTATCAAGGGTAGGTGGTAATGCACAAATCAAATCCATGAAAAAAGTAGCGGGTACATTGAAGCTTGATCAAGCTGCATTCCGTGAATTAGAGGCTTTCTCTAAATTTGGATCTGATCTTGACCCTACCACCAAAAGAACTATTGAAAGAGGTAGAAGAAATCAGGAAATTCTTAAACAAGGACAATATTCACCTGTTCGTGTGGATCTTCAAGTTGCAATTATCTATGCATCTTCCAGAGGCTTGTTAGACAATGTCCCTGTTGGAAAAGTTAGGGATTTTGAAAAAGACTTTTATAATCTTATTACTGCTCAATACCCTGAAGCCCTTACAGCGATCAATAAAGGAGACCTAAATACTGCAGGCGATTTGCTTAAAAAAGCTGTTGAGGAGTTGACTCCAAAATACACAGCTTAATTAGCACTGGTCTTAAACAGTATATAAGAAGGATATAGAATAATTATGGCAAATTTAAAGGAAGTAAAAGAAAGGATCAATTCGGTAAGCTCTACCCAGCAGATTACCAAAGCTATGAAAATGGTGGCGGCTGCTAAATTGAGAAGGGCACAGGAGAAAATTGTGCAGATGAGACCCTATTCTCAAAAACTAACTTCCATCCTAAATAATATTTCTTCAGGAGCTGAAGGAGTGTCTGATATTGTATATGCTCAGGAACGTAGTGCAGCCAATTTATTAATTGTCCCTATCACTTCCGATAAAGGATTGTGTGGTGCTTTTAATTCGAATATAATTAAAGCTGCGAATGTTGTTATCCAAGAGCATCAAGGTCAAAATATTACGGTGATGCCCGTAGGAAAAAAGGCCCTTGATTTCTTTAAAAAACAAGATTATTCTTTGGTGACGGCTCATTCCGGATTGTTTGAAAACATTACCTTTGAGCCGGTTAAAAAAGCTGCTGAATATGTAATGGAAGCTTTCGTTGAGGGTGAGTTTGATCAAGTTATTTTGGTCTATAACCAATTCAAAAACGTGGCCACTCAGGTTGTTGTTAAAGAACAATTCTTACCCATTGCTAAAATGGAAGAGGAAGAGAATGATATATCCCAACAGGACTATATCTTTGAGCCCTCCAAAGATTATATTATTGAAGAATTGGTGCCGAATTCCTTGAAAATTCAATTTTATAAGGCCATTCTTGATAGCAACGCTTCAGAGCATGGGGCTAGGATGACTGCCATGAGCAAAGCAACAGATAATGCTGCAGATCTATTGAAAGATTTGAAACTGGTTTATAATAGAACCCGACAGGCTGCCATTACCAACGAAATCCTTGAAATCGTTGCCGGAGCAAATGCACTTGAGGGAAAATAGAAAACAAGATCTTAAAAATATGGAAAAGCCGGTTGTATATGCAATCGGCTTTTTTGTTTTCAGTCTAAGGTATCGAAATTGTTGATTTTAAACCCCGAAATATGCAATAGACTATCTATTACGGGCTGAAATCGCTTAAAAAGCAGCCACTTCCTTGCTGCTTTTAATTTTACCAAAGCCCTACTATTCAAAATCTTTAAACAGCCTGATTTACTACTGATTGCAACACTTCAAGTAAACACGGCACAGACTTTACCCCTGACTATTTTCAGGTCGGAGGATTACTATTACATTATCCGAGTTGAAACGATTTTCAACATTTAATAGAATGTGTAGGCATAGCGGAGCGTTTAATAACCTTGAGTAGGGAAAAGAAGCACAATACCAAATGGTGTGAATTGGTTAAGACTAGTTTGCTTACTGTTCTTTGTTAAGCTCGTTTATTCTTTGAAGAATTGCTTTTCTTTCGATTGCGGCCTCTTTCCAAGGAAGCCCTTTTTTCATGCCCGGTCGCTTATGACCTATATGGTTGAGTAAGGCGTCTTTAGTGATGGATTGTCTTTCTTTTACAAGGGATAATATTTCTAAGCCATTATTGAAGTTTTTATAAACCTCAGAAGGTTGGTCTTCTTTAAGGTAATCTATCTCGCCTATTCCCAACAGTAGGTTTCTTGCCATTATCCAATGCCCCAGATCAGCCGGGTGTACCCCATCCTTTGCCAGTTCAAATGTAGGGTCAGACAGTCTTTGGTCTTCTTGGAACTTTCGCATAGGCCAATGGATATCAATAACTTGCCATCCTTCTGTATACTGCTGACTTAATAGCCACGAAGCATAGATATCTAAAACATTGGCATAAGCTGCTCCTTTCTTTGGGTCGTATACTGGGGGTGTACTATGGATGATGTCTGCCCCTATGGCTTTAGCCTTATCATGAAGTTTTTTTAGTCCCAATTGATAGGCTTTAAATCGCTCCTCATCAAAAGGAAGATAGATTCCATCATTCATCCCATAATTAGCAAAAATCAAATCCGGCTTCAGTTCATTAAGGACTCTATCTAATCTTTCATGTAAGTCAGGCCTAGGGAACTTTCCATCTGCATGACCTTCTTCTGATAAGCCCGAAACAGTTTCACTTGGAAGCCCTATATTGATGAAATCCCATTCCCTGTCAGGATAGGAAAGCCTTAAATAAGTTTCTACATAATCTACATACTGACCTGAATAGGTTATGCTATTTCCCAAGAAAACAATTTTTTTTACCGAAGGTGAAATCTTCAAACTTTCCTGTGCTTGAAAGTTTGAAACCAGCATCCCACAAAGAAGAAAACCGAGGATAGTTTTAAGTGACATTTGAAATTTTTAAGGATTTGAAAAAGAGCTTCAATATACCTAAAATTAGTTTAATTGGGATATCGACAAATAAAGTTATTCTGAACTCCTTTCTAACACCATTATGGATTGGTTTGCTTTTTATCCAGGAGCCATTTGCACAATTTGGCGAGGTCTTCTTCAATTATTTCTCTCTCTTTTTGATTTTCATTCAACTTCTTCATTAACTTTTTCAATTGAAAGTCCGGTTTCACAGCCATAATTCTGGAAAAAAAACTTGCGAAAATAAACCCTTCACGTGCTTTCATCAGTAATGCCCTCAGCTTATAACCTCTTGAAAGTTGAGTAATCTTGGCCACCTTTACCAGCCTTAAAGACCTTACAAAGGATACAAATGGAAGTAAAATAATAAGGAGGTCAATCCAGTTTTTTTTGATGTAGGAAAATTTGTTGTCAGTAATTGCGATCAATAGCAAAAATTCGAAAGCAAAAGCAAACCAGATAAAGCCTTGAATCAATCCAAGAAGTAACGATAGGTCCATATTTAAAAAACTTTCGACTTCTTCATAAAATTGCCACTCGATTAACAATACCGGAATGATTAGTAAGGCTATAATAATCATAGGAATTGAAAATTGTTTTTTTAAATGGTTGTATAATCCTTCATTACACTTTGACCAATTATAAAATGGTAACCATATTTTCTGTGGCTCCACTAAGTTGCGTTGTCCAATAGCTATCGGTGGAAAGATCAAACAGATTAAAGTTCTAACCAGGGAACTCTGAGCTATTTTCACTTTTCCCATATAGGCCAAAACCATAATTAAAAGGGCATCGATAAAAAAGAAGAACCATAAGCAGCCATAAATTATTGCCATTCCGGAAATAAAATTGGAATACTGTAAGGTTCCTTCCTCATAAGAAAAATTATTGATGATGGCAGCAGAGATGATAAGCATGATGAAGGAGATTATGAATTTTGGCCATACGATCCAATTTTGGTATTGGGTCAAATTGTTCATTGACCAAACTTTGAGGTTTGTTTGCAAAGAGGTGTCTCTAGTGGATTTTACTTGGAGCAAAAGGGGAAAATCTAAGGAAATTTCTCCAATGGGGTCGAGTAAACGCTCCCTTTCCAATAGATTTTCGATTTGCGCAATGACAAATGGGTTTTGACAACGTTGGAGCGCGGCCATTAATACTTCTTTTTTATCACTTGTAATTTGGTCCATAATTAGTTGGTTGAAGCACAAAGGTAATTGCTTGACATTGGAAGCCAAAAAACCAAGATTAACCTTAGAAAATGGTATTGGTTCTGTAGATTTCTTATATAGTTTTTAGCCCGAAAAAAAAAATCAACCATTTAGTCTTCATGGTTTTTCGGCCTATATTAATCTTGGCAACGGAGATTATTCCATAGGATTTAGATTTTTTCCTGTGTAGCAAATATTAATATATACATAATGATGAATTTGAATGATTTTGATAGCAATGAATTAAGATTACAAAAAAATTGGTAAACCAGAAGATTCATTAGTCATAATAATATTCAAACCTTCTTTAAAAATTTTGTAAGAGGTTGATTTTGACCGTTAAAAGATTAATGGTAGGTAATTATTTTGATTTTAATTAAACTGCTTATTCATAATAAGGGAGAGACCCTTTTTAAAAAATAAGGTATGATTTAGGATTTTAGCGTATAGTTAAGTAATAACCATTTGAAAATTTTATATGAATCCATCTAACAAAGACACACGAAGAAAATTTATTAAAACCTCTGGAATGGCCACGCTTGGCTTTATGGGGTTGTATCAGTTTATCAATCCCAACCAAGTTGTAGGGAAAACAGCAACTCCAGCTACATTAGGCTATGGTCCATTACAGAAAGACCCTGAAGGTATTTTAAATTTACCTGAAGGATTCACTTATAAAATCCTTACAACCAAAGGAGATAAAATGGACGATGGCTTTTATTTACCAGGGGCCTCAGATGGGATGGGTGCTTTTCAAGGAAAGAATGGAAGGACTATAGTGGTTCGAAATCATGAGCTTAGTCCTGATTCATTAGAAAATTCGGGCTTTGGAAAAAACAATGAGTTGGTGGATAAAATTAGTCCCAAAGATTTTTATGATTTTGGAAAAGGTTTATTACCCGGTTTAGGAGGTACTTCAACTTTTGTTTACAATGAGAATACCGGGGAACTGGAAAAACAATACATGAGCTTGGCAGGAACCGTTAGAAACTGTGCAGGTGGTATTACTCCATGGGGGACTTGGCTTACTTGTGAAGAAAGTACATTAAAAAAGGGTGGTTACGAAGGACGTTTAGAAAAAGATCATGGGTATGTTTTTGAGGTTCCGGCATCTGAGGAAATAAAAAGAGCAAAGCCACTACCGATTAAGGCAATGGGTAGGTTCAATCATGAGGCGGTAGCGGTAGATCCTGCCTCGGGTGTTGTTTACCTTACAGAGGACAGAGGAGACAGTATTTTTTATAGATACATTCCTAATAATCCGGGTAAACTTCATAAAGGAGGTAAATTACAAGCACTTGTCATTTTGGGTGAGAAAAGTAGGGATACCAGAAACTGGGAAGACAGTGAAGGCCCTGAGTTTCCACTAATGAAAAAGCATAAAGTGACATGGGTTGACATTGAAAATGTGGAAAGTCCTGAAGATGACCTGCGTTTCCAAGGCTTTGACAAAGGGGCAGCTGTTTTTGCTAGAGGAGAGGGAATATGGTATGGAGACAAGGAGGTTTACTTTGCCTGTACCAATGGAGGTAAAATAGGTGCAGGACAGGTATTTCGTTACACACCAAGTAAAGACGAAGGAAAACCTGAAGAAAAAAACAACCCCGGAGAGTTGACCCTATTCGTAGAATCTGAAGACAGGGAGATATTAAAGAATTGTGATAATTTAGCTGTGGCTCCTTGGGGGGATGTTATTTTATGTGAGGATCACAAACATCCTTTCCTAGTAGGGGTAACCCCAAAAGGTGAATTGTATCACCTCGCAGAAAATGTAGGTTTTGAGTCTGAGTTAGCAGGAGGAGTGTTTTCACCATCCGGAAAAACCTATTTTGTAAATATTCAAGGCCCTGGCATTACCTTGGCCATTACCGGACCTTGGAAGTCCTAGTTTGTTAGATTAATGGAAATGCTCCACTTTCAATGATTTTTGAAGGTGGAGCGTTTTTATTTATAGGCAAATTGGAAGCATGGGTAAACAGCCTTATGTAGCATTCGCTTTAGAAGGGCAAAAAACATGATAACTAAAGCTAATGAAGTGATAGAGTGGTGAAAAGATGGGGAAATATAGCAGAGTTTAACCATACTTATTCATTTTTTACTGCTCAGGCCACAATAGTTTTGTTATTCATTAAAACATAATCTATATTTGCCACTCAAAATTAAAAATGATGGCCACTCAAAAGACCAAAAAAGGGAAACCGACTACAGATACATCCAATGAGCTTCTTGAGAATCCGGAAGCAATTGCTGACCGCCTTGGAAGAGGGGAGACCTTCTTAAAGGACAACGCCAAATTTGTTGGCGGAGCCATTGGTGCGGTGATTTTAATTATTGCAGGAATAATTGGGTTTCAGATACATAAAGCCAATCAAAACGAGAAGGCTCAAGGAGAAATGTTCCAAGCAGTTTACTATTTCGAGCAGGATAGTTTAGACATTGCTTTGAATGGAGATGGTGTAGAACCTGGATTTCTTACCATTATAGATGAATATAGTGGAACTGATGCTTCTAATCTAGCTCACTACTATGTAGGTTCTATTTATCTATCCACAGGTGAATTTCAATCTGCAGCTGATCATTTGAAAAAGTTTTCTTCTTCCGACTTTTTGGTGCAGGCTCATGCCTATTCATTAATTGGTGATGCCTATATGGAACTTGGAGAGTTAGATGATGCCATCGACTATTATAAAGACGCTGCCAATTATAAAGTCAATGAGTTTTTCACTCCAAAGTATTTAGCAAAATTGGCCATTGCTTATGAAGAGGCAGGTGAATTGGATCAAGCCATTGCTACCTATGAAGAAATAGAAACGAAGTATTCAAATGCTTATGAATACAGTGAAGCTCGAAAGCATAAAGCCCGACTCGAAGGTCTGGCTTCTAATTGATATGAATTAAATCATTGATATAAAAGAGTAAGACCTGATTGGTTTTACTCTTTTTTTGTGAATTAATAGCAAACTTATGGCTACCTCATTAAAAAATTTAAGTCAGCATACCCAAGAAAATATTCAGGATATAAGTGATAAGACCTTTGCCTTGGTGGTAGCTGAATGGAATGACGAAATTACATCCTCGCTTTATAGTGGGGCAATTGAAACGCTTTTGCGCTATGGTGCAAAAAAAGAGAATATATATAGGAAGAACGTTCCCGGATCCTTCGAGCTCCCCTTAGGTGCACAATGGTTGGCAAAACTTGAGGAAATAGATGCCGTGATATGTTTGGGTTGTGTAATACAAGGTGAAACGCGGCATTTTGATTTTATCTGTGATGCCGTAGCCAATGGAATTACACAAGTAGGATTAAAGTATGACAAGCCCGTGATCTTCGGTGTGCTTACTCCGGAAAATCAGCAGCAAGCTTTAGATAGAGCAGGAGGTAAACATGGTAACAAAGGAGATGAAGCGGCCATCACAGCGATAAAAATGCTAGGCTTTTAAGGCCGGCTAATAACAACATATATCATAAATCTGGTATTCTAATGAAAATCATGAAATTTGGCGGTACTTCTGTAGGAAGACCGGAGAGAATGCATCAGGTAAAAGATCTGATCACATTAGATAATGAAAAGAAAATTGTGGTGCTTTCAGCTTTGTCTGGCACTACCAACGCTTTAGTAGCGATAGGGGAATCTTTGTCTTCTGGAAAAAAGGAAGAGGCCAAGGAAAAAATACAAAGTCTCCATGAACATTACATTCAATTTCATCAGGACTTATTGAGTACTGAGGCAGGCAAAGCCAAAGCATTGCAAATCATTAATGAGCATTTTGAGTTTTTGAATATCATCCTTAAAATATCCTTTAATGAAGCCATTAATAAGGATATTTTGGCCCAAGGCGAATTATTATCAACCAAGCTGTTTTACACTTTGCTTCAGGAAAATGAAGTTCCTGCAGTTTTTCTGCCGGCACTTGAGTTTATGTGTATTGATGAAAATGATGAACCAAACCTCGGCAGAATTGGTGAAAAGTTAAAAGCCATATTGGCCAGTTATCCCAATGAGACTGTTTTTATCACTCAAGGTTATATATGTAAAAATCACCTGAATGAGGTTGATAACCTCAAAAGGGGAGGAAGTGATTATACTGCTTCCTTAATAGGTTCAGTTTTGTCAGCTTCTGTTGTTGAAATATGGACGGATATTGATGGGATGCATAACAATGATCCCCGGGTGGTAGATCAAACCAGACCCATTGCTCAATTGTCTTTTGATGAAGCCGCTGAATTGGCCTATTTTGGCGCGAAAATCCTACATCCTGCTTCTATCTGGCCAGCCCAATCTCACAATGTACCCGTGAAACTTCTCAATACCATGGAGCCAAGTGCACAAGGGACTACCATAACAGGTGAAGGAGAAGGTTCTGTTGGTGTTAAAGCTATTGCGGCAAAAGATGGCATTACCGCCATAAAGATAAAATCCAGTCGCATGCTTTTGGCACATGGATTTTTGAGGAAAGTATTTGAGATATTTGAAAAATACAAGACATCAATTGATATGATAACCACTTCGGAAGTGGCCATATCTTTAACCCTTGATGATATTACTCATTTAAAGGAAATAACTGCTGAATTGCAGAAATTGGGGAAAGTAGAAGTTGATCATTACCTCTCCATTATCTGCATTGTTGGTAATTCTATTATGGAAGAAAAACAGGTCCTTAATAAGATTATTGATAGTGTTGAAGAATTTCCGTTAAGAATGGTCTCTTACGGTGGAAGCAAGCACAATGTGTCCTTGCTCGTGGATGGTAAACATAAAAATCAAGCCTTGCAATGCCTGAATAATGGCCTGTTTGACTTCAAGTAAAAATAAGTAGATGGGTGAGCCACAAGCAAACAAATCCAATTTTCTAAAAAAGCTTCAAGCCAAATGGCAGCTAAAAAGTCTTTGGCAGGTGGTGCTGGTTTTGGTAGTGTTTGCTTGTACAGGTTTTACAATTTTATTGATTAAGCAACCCATTTTTGATTTTTTAGGCTTCGATACCAGTGAAAGGAGTTTCTTGAAAACGGTCATTTACCTTTTGTTGGTATTGCCATTATATCAGTTATTCCTTTTGATATATGGTTTTATTTTTGGACAATTTGCTTTTTTCTGGGAAAAAGAAAAGCAATTTTTCCGCCGTTTAAGACGGTTATTAACCCAAAATAAAAAGTAAAACTAAAGTTATTAACAGGTAAAAAATAGTATTATCAATGGCTAAGCAAAGAGGTTTACCTATAGAAGAAAGTGACAAAAGAAAATTAAATAAAAAGAATTTCGAAAAGCTATTTGGGATTTTCAAGTTTGCCATGCCTTATAAAGTGCCTTTTATTATTGGGATGGTTTTTTTGTTTTTTTCCAGCCTAATGTTGTTGACTTTTCCTTATGTGGCAGGCAAGTTAATTGATGCCGCTTCAGGGAAAGATTGGATTATTAATGATATCAATGGGATCGCCTTTGTATTGATCGGGATATTATTTATTCAAAGTATATTTTCCTTTTTTAGGGTTTGGCTATTTGCTAAGGTTAGTGAAAACTCCATGAGGGACATCAGGGTGGCCCTGTATGAACGATTGGTGAGATTGCCTATGACATTCTTTGACCAACGAAGAACAGGGGAGTTGATCAGTAGGATTACTTCTGATGTCACAATGCTCCAGGATACCTTCTCCATAACCTTGGCAGAATTGTTAAGACAAATCATTACGCTTGTAGCAGGAATAATATTTTTGTTTTATACCACTCCGCGGTTAACACTTTTTATGTTGATTACAATTCCCGTACTTGTGGTGATAGCTATGATATTTGGGAAATTTATCAGGAAACTTTCCAAGAAAACCCAAGATGCACTTGCCTCTGCAAATGTGGTGGTGGAAGAAACCTTACAATCTATCGCGACAGTAAAATCTTTTACAGGGGAAAATTATGAAATTAACCGGTATAGAAATAAACTCAATAGTGTAGTAGAGGTTGCATTGAAAGCAGCCGGATTTAGAGGGGCTTTTATTTCCTTTATAATCTTCGCTCTTTTTGGAGGCATTGTTGCTGTAATATGGTATGGGGCGACATTGGTAAGTGCCGGAGAGATGAGTGTGGGAGACCTCGTTTCCTTTGTTTTGTATACCACATTTATCGGTGGGTCCATAGCCGGATTGGGTGATATTTATGGGCAAATTCAAAAGGCCATTGGTTCTTCTGAAAGGGTATTGGAAATCTTAAATGAAATAACTGAAGAGCAAAAAAGCCTCACTTCAGAAAGCTCCATAAGTGGATCTATTCGGTTCGATAAGGTGAAGTTTCATTATCCCACCAGGCCTGAATATCGTGTGTTGGATGGAATTTCTCTATATGCAGAGCCGGGTGAAAAAATTGCTCTTGCTGGACATAGTGGTGCCGGGAAATCTACAATTATTCAATTATTGCTTAAGTTTTATTCCATAGGTAGTGGGTCTATTTTACTGGATGAAAAATCCATAGAAGAGTGGGACCCACAGGGTTTAAGGAAAAATATTGGAATGGTGCCTCAAGAGGTGCTGTTGTTTGGTGGATCGATCCGGGAAAATATCAGGTATGCCAAGCCAAATGCCAGTGAGGAGGAAATAGTAAATGCTGCCAAACAGGCAAATGCTTTAGAGTTTATAGATAAATTCCCTGATGGTTTTGATACCTTGGTAGGCGAGAGAGGGATCAAGTTATCCGGTGGTCAAAGGCAAAGGATAGCCATTGCTAGGGCAATATTAAAGGATCCGGCCATTTTAATTTTGGATGAAGCTACTTCTTCTTTAGATGCCGAAACGGAATCTTTGGTTCAAGAAGCCCTGGATAAATTAATGAAGGGAAGAACCACTGTTATTATTGCCCATAGACTGTCTACCATTAGGAAGGTTGATAGAATTTATGTGATCAAAGATGGGAAGGTTATCGAAGAAGGAAATCACGAGGTATTAAGCGCTAAAGAAGGTGGACATTATGCCCACTTAGTTAATCTGCAGTTTGCGGATGATACTTTACGGCCTTTAAGCTAATGTCCAGACTTTGCACCTGATGGGTAAGGGCTCCCACTGATATGAAATCCACTCCGGACTCGGCTACATCTACGATAGTGTTTTCATTAATCCCTCCCGATGCTTCTGTAATGTATTGTTTGTCAATTAAGGCCACAGCTTCTTTCATTTCTTTGGGTGACATATTGTCAAGCATGATAATATCTACCCCTCCTTTGTCAAGTACTGCTTTAACTTCCTTTAAATTTCTTGTTTCAATCTCTACTTTTAAATCTAGCCTATTTTTTTTCAAATAGGCATTGGTGGCATTGATTGCTTCTGCAATACCTCCTGCAAAATCAATATGATTGTCCTTAAGCATAATCATGTCGTATAGCGCATAGCGATGATTTTGCCCTCCGCCAATAGCCACTGCCCATTTTTCAAGCATTCTAAAATTTGGGGTGGTTTTGCGAGTGTCCAATAAACGTGCGTCTGTATGTTGGATTAATTGATTGAAATGATGTGTTTTGGTGGCGATGCCACTCATTCTTTGCATACAATTCAATACGAGCCTTTCTGTAGTAAGTATAGATTGGGCACTTCCCGAAACGGTAAGCCCAATGTCTCCATAGTTTACAGCATCCCCATCATTCATCAGCAAGTTGACTGTCAGGTTAGGGTCAAAGTGGCTGAATATCCGCTCGGCCAATGTCAATCCGGCAATGATTCCTTTCTCCTTAATTAAAAGGTTTGCTTTTCCTTGTTGGTCGGCAGGAACTGATGCCAAAGTGGAGTGGTCTCCTACGCCCACATCTTCTTTCAGTGCGGCATCTATAAATTGATTTAACCCTTCTGCTGTAATATAGTCTTTCATAATAGGCCAAAAATAAGAAATTATTTCCTACCAAAAGGATAATTTATTTCTTAACGAAATCCAGACTATTAACCAGCCATCTCCCATCATCCAGTTCTTTTCCTTTGATCAATACACTAAACTGATTGTTAATGGAGGTGTAAGTGCCTATTAGAAAGCTGTTTTTAGCGTCAATTTTATTTTCTTTTTGCAGCTTAAAACTCTTGACCGGATTGCTCTTGAAAAAATTGGCCAGAACGATTTCTGCTTGGCTTTTTGAAAAATCTTTCTTGCTATTGTCAAAGCGAATTTCAACCATTTTGCCTAAAAAGGATGACAGGGCTTTGCTTGAACCCTTTTGAAAAGCTGAGATGATGGATGAGTTTTTTTCTTGTGCTAAGCCTACGAATAGATGGGCAAACAGGAAAATACCTAGTAGTAGAAATTTTGAATTAAAGCGGAACATTTTAATTCTCTATCAAATTCCAGACCAAAATATCAGTAATGTGAAATTTTGTTTTATGAAATTTTCCAGGTTTTATTTTTGACATTCCTTAACGGATAATATTCCTCAATTTGCTGACCTCTATCTTTTATTCTCTTATATTTGCGTGGTAATGGAAGGAATGCTAGGATGTGTATCCTAGTAAATTTTAGGAGCAAAAACAGTATTTCTTTCAGAATTTTTATTTGATAGAAACCAATAGAAAAAGACATGGATAAAAAAGTTTTATTGATGATACTAGACGGATGGGGTATTGCCCCAAATCCTGAAGTTTCTGCTATTGATAAAGCCAAAACGCCTTTTATCGACAGTTTATTTGAAAAATACCCTCATTCTAAATTGGAAGCTTCAGGTTTGGCCGTTGGGCTCCCTGAAGGCCAAATGGGCAATTCAGAGGTTGGTCATATGAACATCGGAGCCGGTAGGGTGGTTTATCAGGACTTGGTTAAAATAAATAATGCAGTAAAGGATGGGGATTTAAAAGATCATCCGGTATTAAAGGAAGCATTTTCTAAAGCCAAGGCTAATGGTAAAAAAGTGCACTTTCTAGGGCTGGTATCAGACGGTGGTGTGCATGCGCACATTTACCATTTAAAAGGCCTATGTGATGCAGCAAAGGCCAATGGATTGGATGAAAATGTATTCATTCATGCCTTTACAGATGGTAGAGATACCGATCCGAAATCCGGTTTGCGGTTTTTAGAAGACCTTAAGAATCATTGTGAAAATTCTGCAGGTAAAGTGGCCTCCATTGTTGGTAGGTATTATGCCATGGATAGGGATAACAGATGGGAGAGAGTCAAATTGGCATATGATGCCATGGTAAATGGTGAAGGTGAAAAATCTAAAGACATGTTGTCGGCCATCAGGAAATCTTATGCCAATGGTGTGACGGATGAATTCATAAGACCAATTATTCAAGTGGATGAGGAAGGCAAACCTTTGGCTTCCATAGAAGAAGGAGACACTGTTATATGTTTTAACTTTAGAACAGATAGAGGTCGAGAGATTACTGAGGTGCTTACACAAAGAGATTTTCCTGATTATAGCATGAAAAAACTTGATCTCGATTATGTCACTTTCAGTAGATATGATGAAAAATACAAAGACATAGGGGTAGTTTTTGAAAAAGATAATCTAAAGAATACCTTAGGGGAAGTTCTGGAGAGAAATCATAAAAAGCAAATCAGAATTGCTGAAACAGAAAAATATCCACACGTAACCTTTTTCTTCTCTGGAGGTAGAGAGAAAGAATTTGAAGGTGAAAACCGGATCTTATGCAATAGTCCTAAAGTGGCTACTTATGACTTACAGCCGGAAATGTCTGCTTTTGAAATAGCAAAAAAAATCAACCAAGAGCTTCCTAAAAAAGAGGCTGATTTCATATGTTTGAATTTTGCCAATGCAGACATGGTAGGCCATACTGGTGTTTTTGATGCTGCAGTTAAGGCTTGTGAAGCAGTGGATGAATGTGCTTCCTCTGTGATCGAAACTGCACTGGCTAACGATTATACCATTATTGTTATTGCAGATCATGGCAATAGTGATGTTATGGTAAATGAAGATGGCACACCTAATACCGCCCATACCACCAACTTGGTACCATGTATTATGGTGGATAAACAGGATAGGTTGGAAGTGAATGATGGTAAATTAGGAGACTTGGCGCCAACAATCCTTCAACTCATAGGTGTGGACAAACCAAGCGAAATGACAGGAAATGTACTCCTGAAAGGTTAATTACCATGTGCAATTGCCAGAAAGTATTGTTTCTATTAATAGCACTTGGCAGCTTGGTTTCATGTAATGAAGAAGACAAGGTAGTGTTTGCTAATCCAACTCAGATTGAAACCTATTTCCCTATTTCAGATTTCTTGGCGGAAAATATTGGAAAGCTAACATCTGCTGAGGTCCGAAAAGAAATTCGCTTTAATGATGAAACTGAATCGGTGAATTTTGTTATGGATAGTTTGACTTGGAGACAAGAAATGGATTTCTTCTTTCAAGCAGATATTAACAAAGCTGCATTGGCTGCATCTTATGAAACCGAGGAAACAACAGATCTTTTAATTCATCAGCTTAAGCCTGGGGAAAAGGGAGATATCAAAAGGATTGAAGTTAAAAAGCAATCGGGAAAGGTAGTGGAAATCGTTATTCTCTCAATAATCAATAATCTTTTTTATAAGTCAACAGTAGAAGGGAAGATAATTATTGAGGATGAACAAATTGATGCCTATTATTTATCTGGTGATCAGAAAGTTTGGTTTCTGCCGGGCACCAAATTACAAGTGGAAGCAGAAGTGATTTAACTATAGTAAATTTTATATCAATCAAAAAAGGCCATTTAGGATTTCCTAAATGGCCTTTTTTGCTATATACTAACCAAAATGAAAAAGAATCCAAGTAGGCCTTAACTATAACCTGACTTATTGTTCTGCTCTTTGTTTTTACCCTCTTGATTTCCTGTCATTTTTAGGGAATGAGCGCCGAAATGCGTTACGGAAAGTGGGCTTCCCAATAGTAAATAAATTACAGATAGAAGGTTTATTCTTTGCTTTTGTATTTAAACAAAAGCAAAGAATACGAGCCAAGTGATGAAAAGAATTGGAAGCAAAATAGGGATTGAAAATCTCAAAATGTATCCAAAAAAGGAAGGCATCTTTATACCACTTTGTTCTGCAATTGATTTCACCATAAAATTAGGGCCATTACCTATATAGGTCATGGCACCAAAGAAGACTGAGGCTATAGAAATTGCCATCAATTCAAAAGCTGAATTCACATAATTGTTCATGGCAAAATCCTTAACCTCGTGGATGATGTTTATATCAGCTCCTTGGGAGGCCATGGCCGCAGCTAGGAAATTCAAGTAGGTTGGGGCATTGTCTAAGAAACCTGAAAGGATTCCTGTGCCCCAATACAAGGTGTTGTGTGTGATCAAAGCAGAACCCTCATCAGATTGAGCAAAGGTGCCTACCAACTCAAGTGCCGGCATCATGGTACCAAATATACCAATGAATATAAAAGCCACTTCTCTTATAGGTTCAAAATTGAATTCGTTTCCTGACAAAGCTTCCTGATCCGCAAACTTATAGGAAAAATAGGCTACTGATAGCATAATTGCTTCACGAAGGAAACTGAATTTCTGTCCATCATAATGTATGGCAGGCACCCATTCTAGAACATTGGGGTCCAGGAATACTGAAATAATTATTACTAAAAGCCAAAGGAAGTTTTTCGTTCCTTTAAGGGATATTTTATTACTGTATTGAGTTTGTTCTTCGAGAACTACTCCATCTCCTTTGCTTCCGTATTTTCGGTCCACGATATAAAACAGTACAGCTAATATGATTAAAGCCAATATCCAAGCCGGCCAGTTGTGGGCTAAAGTCCAAAAGAAAGGAACTCCTTTCAAAAACCCGAGGAATAAAGGCGGGTCTCCAATAGGTGTAAGGGAGCCACCTATATTACTTACCATAAAGATAAAGAATATGATATGGTAAGCTTGAATGTTGTTTTTATTCAACCGAATGAAAGGTCTGATTAATAACATGGATGCTCCCGTAGTTCCAATTAGATTGGATATCAAGGCGCCTGTCAGTAGCAAGAGAACATTGGCAAGGGGAGTTGATTTTTTATCCACATTTATCAAAATTCCTCCTGAGGCTATAAACAAAGAAGCCAGCAAGGAAATAAATTGGATATACTCTGCCAAAGCATGTACCGGATTGTGGACATTTCCTAGGACAAATAAATAATAGAGCACGACCATTATGGCCAAGCCAACAGCAATTTTGGGGTAATTATGGTGCCAAAAACTTTCGTAAAATAATGGCCCTGTAGCAATCATTAGTAGTAATGCTACAAATGGAATAACCAGCCAAGTCGGTGCATGGTGATGCTCAACCACATGGTCTGCTGTTGCATCGGAATGCAAATTTTGATCTTCAGACGCAGCGTTTGGTTCGTGCTGTTCTGCTTGAGCGATGTACTGGATATTGGTGTTGTCCTGGGCTTGTAAATGTGCAGGGATGCATACGCTTATTAGCCCAAAGAATAGGAGCCATGAAGCTATATATTTCTTCATTCACTTATATTTTTTATGTAAAGATTGATAAGTTAGGAATTTTGATTATTGTTGGAATATTTAGTAGTCTTTATTTAATTCCCTAAGCTAGCTAATTTGTGGATTAGTAACCAAATAAATTCTTGGCAGTGGTTAAAAAACCTGATTTTAATAACTATTAAAGGATTGCTGTATTTTTTCACCGTAATTTTTGTAGGGCTATTTCCAAGGCCATTTGAGCGATTTTGGTGTTTTCTGGGTTAAAGGTGTGGCATTTTTTAAGTGCTTTGTAAATTGTTTTGCTCACATCCTGAAACATGGCTTCATCCGTGACCTGAGCTTTGTCTGACATTAAATAGGCTGCTATTCTAGCTAAACCTGCATTTGATATAAAATCAGGGATTAATGCAATTTTTTCGTCTGCCATTTTTGTGACCGGCCCAAGGAAAATATCGTTTTCAACAAAGGGGAAATTTGCACCACAAACAATCAGCTCTAATTTTCCATTGATTAATTTTTTCAGGTGATCTTTTTGAACCAGTCTTGATTTTGCCGCCGGAATGAAAATTTCTGCAGGTAAGCCCCAGAGTTGGTCTTTTGCATCCTCATAGGGGAGCAGTCGATCACTGATCAATTTATTGTTTTCTTTATTTAAAAAGAGGGAAGTGATGGTTTCAGGTGTCATTCCTTCCTTATCGATTATCACGCCTTCCAATGATGAGATCCCAATGATTTGAACTCCTTTTTGGGCTAAAAAATAAGCAGCAGCTGCGCCTACATTTCCCCAGCCTTGGATGATGGCTTTCTTTCCGGAAGGACTGCCTCCCCAAATCTTATAGAAGTGTAGTACTGCCTCAGCTAATCCATATCCGGTAATTACATCCCGTACTTGAAACTTTCTGGAAGAAGTAGGAAGGTATTGTGGGTTTTCAACAATTTTGGATAGCCCTAACCTCAATTGACCGATTTTTCTGATTTTTTCAGCTTCACCCTTTTTGTTTAATGCGTTGACGATGCCTTCCTGTGGGTGCCACAGACCAAACTCTTCCGATAAAGGTAATAATTCACTGTTCTCATCAATGTTTATTCCGGCACTTGTGCCATAGTAACTTTTTAAAATCGGAGAAACTGCCTTGAACCAACGCTCGAGAACACCTGCTTTTCTCGGGTCTGCCGGGTCAAAATTTATCCCCGACTTTGCGCCACCTATCGCAGGACCAGAAATAGTGTTTTTAATAGCAGTATTTTTTGCCAATTGGATGACTTCGTTTTTGTCAAGCCCAGCCTTCATTCTGGTATCTCCCCAAGCTGCTCCACCTCTAAGGCTATTGATGACTAACCAACCTTCGGCTTCCGTTTCACTATCATTCCACTCAAATACAATTTCCGGATGGAGGTTCTCAAACTTTTTTAGTTGTTCTCTCATGTGTTGATTTCTATTGTTCCTTTTAATTTGAAGTGTCCAAAGACAGTGCCACCACAGTTGTCTCTGGAAGCTCCAGTGACCGAAGCCAAACAGTTATTTTCGTTTCGAAGCCTCAATAGGCCTAAAAATGCAAATACCAATGCCTCCTTAAAATCTATAATTTGCTTTTCGGGAATTATCAAATTTACTTTTGACTTAATTTTACTTTCAAGCCTCTGAACAAAAAAGGCATTATAGGCTCCTCCTCCTGTCACCAATAATTTTTGATGAATTGATGTTGGCTTAGTATGGCTTAATACCTCCCTTGCTATACAATTCGCAAAATGCTCACATAAGGTTGCCAATAAGTCTTGCGGGGAATGATCAATATGATCCAAAACGGGTAAATAATCTTCTGTTATGTTTTCTCTCCCAAGAGATTTGGCTCCACTTTGTTGATAAAAGGGCAGTTCTTCTAAGGTTTTTAGAATTTCGGGGATAACAACTCCGGATTTTGCAAACTCCCCGTCTTCATCAAAAGGTTTACCTAATTTCAAAGAGAAGTGATTTAAAAGTAAATTGAAAGGGCAGGTGTCAAAAGCGAGTCTTACTCCATTGCTATCCATTGAAATATTGGCAATTCCTCCCAGGTTTAGAGCAAAATCAAACTCTTGGAACAATTGGGCATCGCCAATTGGAACCAAGGGAGCCCCTTGACCTCCTAAAAACACATCTAATTTTCTGAAATCATTGATTACGGGAAAACCCGAGCTTTCGCTTAGTGAAAAACCATTTCCAATTTGCTTGGTCAATTTTATTTCCGGTCTATGGAAAACAGTATGACCATGTGATGCAATGGCCATGGGATTTAACTTGTACTTATCACAAAAATCCGAGCATGTTTGCCCCATCCATTGTCCAAACTCCATGTCCAGACATTCTAATTCCGCTGCATTTAATAAATGAGCAGTTTTAAGGGATTGTTCTAGATTTGGGGGGAAAGGTATGGTTTCAGCCTTAATAATTTTAAAATCCCAAGTCTCATTTTTAAAAAAATCACAGCAAGCTATGTCCAGTCCATCCCCTGATGTGCCGGACATTAGGCCTATAATTGTATAAGTACTTTGCGGTTCCATGGGTTAAAGTTTGTTAAATAAAGAAAAACTTGACCTAAAAATAACAGATCACTCACCAGCCTCCAAAGTAAAATGACTAATTTTGAAGTAGATTACTAAAAGGTTATGAAACAAAGGCATTGGGTTGTTGATATTGGCAACACGCGCATAAAAACCGGACTTTTTGAAAATGGGACGCTATTGGAGTCAAAGTCATTTTCGGAGCTATCCAAATGCAATGATTACTTGATGCCTCAAAATGGAGACAGGGTATTGATTACTTCTGTAAAATTGTCTTTAGATGAATTGAAAGAGACTTTCTCCTTTCCATTCTTGTATTTCGATCATGAAACACCTCTTGAAATCACTAATTCCTACAAGACTCCACATACGCTAGGTCTTGATAGGTTAGCCGGTGTTATTGGTGCCAAATCATTTAAAAATGAAGGCAATATTTTAGTTATTGACATGGGGACTTGCATTACCTATGATTTCTTGAGTAAAAAAAATATTTATTTGGGAGGAGCCATTTCTCCGGGGCTGAAAATGAGAGCCAGAGCAATGCATGAATTTACTGCCAGATTACCGTTAATTAATGTTCAAAACCAAGAAACCCCTTATCTGGGCACCGATACTACCTCTTGTATGGCCTCAGGAATTTACCACGGAATAGCAGAAGAAATAAAAGGATTTATTCAGCGGTATAGGGAGGATTTTGGTCATATAGAGGTCTTTATTTGTGGTGGAGATGCAGAAATCTTTGAAAGCTTAATAAAAGACCACATATTTGTAATCCCCAATTTGGTCCTGTACGGATTGGACAGAATCTTAATATACAATGTTGAAAAATAAAATACATGTAGCAACCCTGATTTTATTCATGGGATGTTTTGCTATCCACCATATCAGTTACGGTCAGTTTTCATCTTCTACCTATAGCTCATTAGGTATTGGTGTGTTCAATAATTCAGGACTCACCCAGAACCAAGGCATGGGAGGAATGGGAGTGAGCTTCGGTAATAGCTACAGCATAAACCATGTCAATCCGGCGGTTTCTGTAAAAAATGGAGCTTTTGGTTTCCAAGCAGCTTTCAATTATAATAAATTGACTGCCGCAACGGAGTTGTCCTCCGAAGATTTGGATGGAGGAGGGTTAAGCTATGTGGCCATGTCTTTTCCTTTGATACCAAGAAAATTTACCATGGGAATTGGTTTAAATCAATTGACTGGGGTAGATTATAATATTACGGTCAACTCACCTGTAGTAAATACAGACTTGGTATCAAACAACACCATCGTTGGAACAGGAGGTTTAAGTCAGGTTTATTTACAGAGTGGTTTTCAAATTTACAAAAATTTAAGCTTAGGGGTTGAGGGAGCATATACTTTTGGTTCTACCATTCGAACCAATCAATTAAACCTTTTGGATGCAGATTTAAATGCGGTAGGGATTTCTTCAGAGTATTACGAAAGACTAACTTATAGTGACGTGGTTTTTAAAGGTGGGATTTATTATGCCCAACCATTAGGTAATCAACAGTACCTGAATGTTGGTGCCATTTATCAGGTATTTGGGGATGTTAATGGAAGGGAATTTGCGAAAATGGCAGAATCTGGCCAAGCTAGCATTCCCAATAGTGTGGGAGATGTGATCGCAGATAATATTTCCGGAAGTGTTTTCATACCTGCAAAGCTAGGGTATGGTGTAACTTATGAAAAAATTAATAAATTTGCGGTTGGTGTTGAAGCCCAGTTTCAGGATTTTTCCTCCTATCAGGCTTTTAATGCTTCCTCACCAAGCGAAAATATGGGAAAAGCCTATAAAATTTCACTTGGAGGGCAATATATACCCAATGCCTTTTCTCTTGAAAGTTTGCTGAGCCGGTCTACGATTAGGGCAGGGATCGAATATGAACGACTACCATTTCAGGTGAATCAAAATAATGTTGATGATATTGGCATTAATTTTGGTACTTCAATCCCGATATACAGTCTATCCCTATTGAATTTGGCTTTGAAGGCAGGGACAAGAGGAACAATAAATGATGGATTAGTTAGAGAAAATTATATAAAAGTTTCTTTAGGATTATCAATAAATGACAACAGTTGGTTTTACAAAAAAGTATTTGAATGATGTTGACAAACATGAAAATTAAAATTGCAATTATCGGATGTTTGTCCTTCCTCATGGTTGGACTAGCTCAAGCCCAGGACGGATGGAATTTTCCGGATGATCCAGAAATGGAGAAAAAAGCAAGAGAGCTAAACGCTGCGTATAATGATTACATGAACTCGGAAGATTTCTTAAAGGCTAAAGCTCCCTTAAATTGGTTGCTTGTCAATGTCCCCAATTTAAACGAGGCCCTTTATATTAATGGTGTAACAGTTTATGATGGTGCAGCCAAGCAGGCCACAGACGAAGCGGAGATTAGTGTTTACCAAGATTCTGTTTTGACCATTTATGATTTGAGAAAAGAGCTTTATGACAACGAGCCTCAATGGATTGTAAATAAAGCATATTATGCTTACAGGTATTATAAAGGCAATAAAGAGAAGGTTGGTATAGTTACTGATTTGTTTGAGAAAGCAATAGATATTCATGGGAAATTAGAACCTTCTCAATTGAATGCAGCTTATTTTGATGCAGTGTATAGGAATTTCATGTACAACAAAGCTTATTCTCCGGAAGAAGTCATTGAAAAATATGAATTCATCATGAGTAAGCTTGATGAAGATGAAGCTGCAGGCACTGATGTTGCTAATTCAAGAGTCACCCTCGATCAGTTGTTAAATTTAATGGATATTATCAATTGTGATTTCATCGAGAAAAACATGGGACCTAAATTGGCAGAAGATCCTACCAACTTAAAGTTGGCAAAACAAATATTTCAGTATGCAATTAAACAAAAGTGTACAAGTAGTGATGTTTTCCTAATGGCGCTTGAAACCATAGACAACGACAATCCTACTTTTACCACTTCTCAGGTAAGGGGGATGCGATACATGCAGAACCAAGAATATGAGAAAGCTGGTGAGCTTTTCGAAAAAGCCTTAACATTAGCTACTACTGATGAAGAAAAAGCTGAAATTCACTGGGATATGGCTAAAGTTCATGCAAACTTAGGTCGTAAGGGACAAGCCAGATCTTCTGCCCTACAGGCAGCTGAACTAAATGAAGAATTAAAAAGTGATGCCTACTCATTCGTAGGAGGTTTGATCATGTCATCAGCAACTATCTGTAAAGGTGGTCAAAGCAGAGTGAAAGATTATTCAATCTTTATTGCAGCGTATAATGCTTACGCAGTGGCTGGAGACAGCAAAGGCATGGCCAATGCCAAAGCAAGGTTCCCTTCTAAAGAAGAGTTGTTTACTGAAGGATACCAAGTAGGTCAAACCATCAACACCGGTTGCTGGGTAGGTCAAACGGTTACTTTAGCTTCTAGAGATTAAGTAAAACGAAATTAATATATCATTGAATAAAAAAAGGCGGTATTTTTACCGCCTTTTTTTATTTTGTTAATTTGGACTCTCGGTGAATGAGGTAGAGTCATAAGCGCATCTTTGTTTTACTTTTTTGCAGAATGCTTTTCATCCAGGTCACCATTATTATGCAAGACTTATGAAGTCATATGCATAATCCACCTGGAAAAAATAAAATTCCTCCCAAAATGTCCTTACCTTTGTAGGGAAATTATGTTTAGTAATAGTTTGAGCATTCGATATTTGCACTACCAAATCTTTGGAAAGTTGACTACCATCAATCCATCAAGTACAGGTTTTAAATGCCTGTTGTTTGCTGTGGTTGCAATAGGTAGTTTTTCCTGTAGAGAGGATGTGGATAAAACCCAATTGGCTACCTATGAAGGCCCATACCGCACAAGTTATGAGGTTGAACTTCTTCATAGTGATTCAGCGATTGTCAGAACCAAGTTATTGGCAGACACCCAACTGGAATTTAAAAATGGGGATGCGGAATTTCCAGATGGGATTGTTATTCATTTCTACGATAAAGAAGGTGAATTGAGCACTACTATCCGTGCCGATAGAGGCTATATGGAAAGAAAAACCAATATTTACAGAGGGGAAGGGGATGTGCAGGTACACAATATTGAAAAAGAACAGAAATTAAATTCTGAGGAGTTGTTTTGGGACAAGAATAAAAAAAAGATATATACTGACAAATTTGTAACAGTGGAAGAGCCTGACAGGATTATCAAAGGTACAGGTATGGAGGCAGATGAAGGCTTTAATGAATATAAGTTTACAAAAGTGACAGGTGTTATAAATAATGTTCTCTAAAATATTAATATGAAAATAAGTAGTGCTGTATTGTTATCTCTAGCAGCTGCCTTGGTGGTGATAGGGGCTCATTTAACCATAAAGGCAGGAATTGTGGCTTCTTATCCATTTTTCATGTTTGCATTAGTGCTTTTGTTTTGGCACATGTACCAAAGGAATAAAATGGAAGAGACTGAGCTGAAAGAAAAAAAACCGAGTAAGCATAAAAGTAAACGCAAGAAAAATTAATGGACAGTAATTATTTACTTTTAGTACTCATCAGTCTGTTTTTTTCTGCTTTGTTTTCAGGGATGGAAATTGCCTTTGTATCTGCGAACCGTTTGCAGATAGAACTTCAGGGAAAACAAGGGAAAATTTCCGGAAAAATTTTAGCAGGATTTATCCAAAACCCCGGGCAGTTCATTGGTACTTCCCTAATGGGAAATACGATAAGTTTGGTTCTCTATGGTATTTTCATGGCTTATTTGTTAGAGCCACCTTTGAGTTTGTTTTTACCTGAAGCCATCAATACCCAAGCAGGAATAATGATTGTACAAACCATATTGTCTACACTGATAGTATTGGTTACTGCAGAATTTATCCCAAAGAGCATCTTTATCCTGAACCCTAACAGGCTGCTTGCTTTTTTCTCCTTGCCCTTTGCTGTGATCTACTATTTAATGTATCCGGTGGTATGGGTTGTAGTTGGCTTGTCTAAATTTGTGATCGTTAAGGTACTTAATTTGGACTACAATGATGATAAACCTGCATATACCATCACAGATTTAAATAGTTTTATCCAAAACTATATGGATACCAAAGGGGAGGATATTGACATAGATGCTAAAATCTTTGACAATGCTGTAGACTTTAAAAAGGTAAAGGTAAGAGAATGCATGGTTCCGCGTACAGATATCGTCGCGATGGAAGTAGAAGATCCTATTTCTGATTTAAGAGAATTGTTTGTAGAGAGCGGACATTCAAAAATAATAATTTATAAAGAAACCATTGATGATGTAATAGGTTATTGTCATCATCTCGAGCTATTTAAAAAGCCCAAAGAGATAGAAGATATCTTGACGCCCATCATTATTGTTCCTGAGTCTGCATTGGCCAATGAATTATTGGTACAGTTTATTAAAGAAAGAAAGAGTCTTGCATTGGTAGTGGATGAATTTGGTGGTACAAGCGGAATAGTAAGTATGGAAGACATCATAGAGGAGATTTTTGGGGAGATAGAAGATGAATATGATAACGATGATTTAATTGATCAAAAAGTAGCTGATGGAGAGTATCTGCTCAGCGCTAGACATGAAATTGATTACCTGAATGAAAAATATGAATGGAATTTGCCTGAAGGAGAGTTTGAAACACTGGCGGGATTTATACTCTCCCTAACAGAAAGTATTCCTCAAAAAGGAGAGTTTGTGAGCTATGGACCTTTTACTTTTACCATCGTTTCCAAGCAAGATCATCGAATAGATACTGTAAAAATTAAGATAGAATAACCAACGTTGTAGAAATACTTTATTTATAGATGCGGTAATATTTTGAATTTACCACTATATGTAATTATTTTGCGACACTTCAAAAAATAGGAGAATGGCATTAATTAAAGAAATAAGACAAAGAACAGGTCTTGCGATCGGTGTAATCGCTGTAGGACTTATATTCTTTTTAGTAGGAGGCGACCTTTTAGGACCCAACTCTATGTTATTGGGATCCAGCAGAACGACTGTTGGCGAAATTGCAGGAGAGGACATATCCTACGAAGAATATGTTCAGAAAATTGAACAAACCAAACTCAGTTTTCAGCAGAACACAGGAAGAAACCCTTCTGAGAATGAGCTTTCCAGTATCAGAGATCAAGCATGGCAGGCGCTTATTGTGGAGAAAATTTTTGCCCAACAATATGAAGAGTTAGGCTTAAAGGTTTCTGATGAAGAGCTTGTTGACATGGTTCAAGGTAAAAATATCATCGGAGAACTGAGAAGACAATTAACGAACCCGGAAACTGGGGAGTTTGACAGGTCTCAGTTGATCACATTTCTTCAATCGCTAGAAACTGCCGATCCACAACAACAAATGTTTTGGGCGCAACAAGAACAGTTGTTTGCAGACTCCAGATTAAGAATCAAATACGACAATATGTTGGCTACTTCTGAGTACGCAACTACCGTGGAAGCCAAAATGCAACACAAGATGGCCAATACCATTGCGGACGTAAGCCATATTCAGATCCCTTACTATGCTGTATCTGATTCTGTTGTTTCTCTTTCAGAGGGTGAAATAAAATCTTACATCAATGAAAACCAAGATAAATATAAAGTGGAGAAAAGCAGAAGCATAAAGTATGTGCGCTTTCCATTACAGCCGAGTGCTGAAGATTCTGCTACTACCTTAGAAACTATTCAAAGCTTAACAGTAGAGCTCAAAGAGACTCCATCAGATTCTGCTTTTGTAATTAGAAACTCTGAAGCAGCTAATCCATTTATTACTGTTTATCCCGGGGATCCATTGCCGGTGAATTTTACAAATAACGTGGATAACCCTGAAGTAGGTGTGGTTTATGGCCCATTCTTAAGTAATAATTCAAGTTATGTGAGTTATAAAATAACTGATAGCTACGAAGGTGCGGCCAGAATGAGGGCCAGTCATATCCTTTTGAGTACCGAAGGGATGGATGAAGATGGCAAAGCACAGGTCAAAGCAAGGGCTCAAGAAGTATTGGATGAGGTGAATGAGACCGGAAACTTTGAGGTTGCAGCTGCACAGTATGGCCAAGACGGAACAGCTCAGCGTGGCGGAGATCTTGGATGGTTTTTTAAAGACAACTTTGTAACAGAATTTGCTGATGCTGTTTTTGCTACCAAATCTCTTGGGGTAATCAATAAGTTGGTGGAAACCGAATATGGATACCATATCATTAAGGTTACTGAATTGCCGGAAACAAAGCATCAAAAAATTGCAGTACTTGAGCTGGAACTTATTGCTAGTGATATAACTAGAAATGATATTTTCAGAAATGCAGATTTCTTTGCAGCCAATTCTGATGATGCAGCTTCTTTTGAGGAAAATGCCAGTACCGAAAATTACCAAGTATTGGCGGCCAATAATGTGGGAGCCAATGCAAGGACGCTAAACAATATGACTTCTGCACGAGAAATTGTGAGATGGGCTTTTAATGATGCTTCTATTGGGAAAGTTTCCACAGTTTTTGAACTGGATGATGCATATGTTGTTGCTTTATTGACCGGCAAGACTGAGGAAGGAGAAGGAACCATTGAAAATCCTGAAATTAGGGCACAAGCAACCATAGCCTTAAGAAATGAAAAGAAAGCAGAAATAATAAAGGAGAAAATCAAAGGGTTGGAAACTTTAGAAGCTATCAAAGAGGTCTATCCTGATGCTTCTATTGGAACAACTCCGGATTTGAAGATGAATGCCAGTGTATTACCGGGTATAGGATTTGCTCCAAAAGCAATAGGTGCAGTATTTGGTCTCCAAAACTCTGGAGATATTACCCAACCGATATCCGAAGATATAGGAGTGATCGTAGCCAAACTTAATAGCCTTATACCGGCAACTGAGATTGCAGATTACACTCGTTACCAAAATGAAATTACAGCAAGTGCTTCTCAAAGAACTGCATATATGATAATGATGGCAATGGAAGAGCTTGCCGGAGTGAAAGATTATAGGTACAAGTTCTTTTAAGCTACTTAAAAGATTAAAAAAAAATCCCATTCTGATATCAGAATGGGATTTTTTGCTTTCTAGGGATTTAATTTTAAAAAAAATTGGTTGATTAATTGATGGAAAAAATAGCGAATAATTCAACCTTTAAAGAGAAACTGGAAAAAGAAACCAGTTTCCCTACTTTGTACATGTTTAAATTTATTGTACCCAATGGCAAAGAAAATGAGATTGGAGAATTGTTGCCCAACAATGAGATGGTTTTAAAGCCATCTTCTAAGGGGAAATACGTTAGCGTGACGATCAAATCAATGATGCCTAATAGCCAATCAATTATTGACGTTTACGAAAAAGCAGCAAAAATTAAAGGAGTAATTGCACTGTAAATATTCGATTTATGTGGAAAGAAGCCAATAATAAATTAATTAAAACTTTTGAATTTAAAGATTTTAGCGAAGCTTTTGCCTTTATGACCCGAGTAGCTCTCTTGGCAGAATCTCAGGAACACCATCCCAATTGGAGCAATACGTACAATAAAGTGCACATTGAACTTACGACACACGACAAAGGAAATACAGTGACGGAGAAGGATCGTGATTTAGCCCAGGCAATAGACCGTTTAATATAATATGTCAATGGATTCAGGCGTTGGCCTATATTTAGTACCTACACCCATCGGGAACCTTCGGGACATTACCTTAAGGGCCTTGGATACCCTTAAGGAAGCAGATGTGATTTTGGCAGAGGACACAAGAACCTCCGGAAAGCTTCTCAAACATTATGAAATCAAGCGTCCTTTAGAGAGTTATCATATTCACAATGAACACAAGAGCATTGTCAGACTGATTGAAAGAATGAAGCAAGGCACTGTTTTTGCGTTGATAACCGATGCCGGTACCCCCGGAATATCTGATCCGGGTTTTCTTCTGGTGAGAGAAGCAATTGCTGCTGACATTGAGATTATAAGTTTGCCTGGTTCCACTGCCATAATTCCTGCCCTAGTTAATTCGGGACTTCCCAATGACAGATTTGTCTTTGAAGGTTTTTTACCCCATAAGAAAGGTCGAAAGACTCGAATTGAAAGTCTGGCTGAAGAACGTAGAACCATGGTGTTTTATGAATCGCCCTACAGGCTTATTAAGACGCTAAATCAATTTTCTGAAGTTTTCGGTCCTGATAGAGAGGCATGTGTAAGCAGGGAATTGACTAAAATTCATGAAGAGAATGTAAGGGGAAGCCTTACAGAACTTATAGATTATTTTACAACCCACACCCTCAAAGGTGAAATAGTATTAACAGTTGCAGGAAAAATTTAATATGAATCTTCAAGAAATTACTAAAAAAGTAGAAGACGTTGCCCGAAAAGCGGGTGCATTTATCAGAGAAGAAAGCAAAAATTTCAACCTTAATAAAGTAGAACAAAAAGGATTTAATGACCTGGTTTCCTATGTGGATAAAGGAGCGGAAGAGATTGTTGTCAAAGAGTTGGCTGAAATTGTTCCTGAAGCGGGTTTTATCACAGAAGAAGGAACAAGGTCTGATAATAATAAGCCTCTTACTTGGATTGTAGATCCTTTAGATGGTACCACCAACTTTGTTCATGGAATACCAATGTATGCCGTGTCCATTGCACTTGCAAGGGGTACGGAGATCATTGTGGGTGTGGTGTATGAAATCAATCTTGATGAATGTTACGCAGCTTATGAAGGAGCAGGATCTACATGCAATGGAAAACCTATCAAAGTTAGCGAAGCTGGTGAACTGGAGAATAGTTTAGTGGCAGCAGGTTTTCCTTATGATGATGGAGGTAAGCTGGACGCTTATTTACAATTACTGAAATACTTTATTAAAAATAGTCATGGCCTTCGTCGCTTGGGGTCTGCCGCAGTAGATTTATGTTATGTAGCATGTGGACGCGTGGAAGGCTACTTGGAATATAATTTACAATCTTATGATGTCGCTGCGGGTGCATTAATAGTAAAGCAGGCAGGTGGAAAAGTTACCGATTTCTCCGGTGGAGAGGATTTTATCTTTGGAGGACAGATATTGGCCTCCAATTCCAAACTTCATGGGGCTTTAGAAAAAGCACTTTCCGAAAAATTCCTGCAAAAATAAGAGGAATTGCTTCTTATTGCCTGTGATTAACTGCAAAAAACATAATTCAAAGAAATTAATTTCATATGTAAAAAAATAATTTGTAATTTAGCTACAATTGATTAGTTTTCAGTTATTTAATAAAAACAACCTGTTTTTCGGACTTATCACCCCTCGTTCAACTTTAGCTGAGCATCGCGTATTTTACCGAAATAGGCTGTTCACTATTTAACAATTCGAATAACATGAATATAGGAATTTTAGGCGGTACTAATTTGGCGACCAACCTAGGCAATAAGTTTATTTCTAGAGGAATGAATGTGGCTTTTGGTGTAAGGGAGGGATTCAGTACACGTAAAGTAGAGTGGAGAATTCTCAAAATGCATAACCACAATGTTTTAAACTATGCAGAAGTGATTTCAAACTCGGATGTGGTGATCATATGTTGTGAAAATGAGTTTTTACCGGTGGTATGTAAGTATATCAAAGAATACAGTTCACCAGAAATGTTGATTGTCGACAGTACAAATGGAGTAAATGATGAAAGTGTTGTCTGTAATACTACACTTATTAGGCAAGAAACAGGACATCAGCACGTCTTCAAAGCCTTCAACAACCTTGGGCTTGATTATCCCAAATCCGACCCTTTGGAGCTTATCAAAGAAACTTACTTCTGTGGAGATGATACCAAGGATAAATTGGTAGTAAAAAAATTAATTGAACTGATCGGATTTAAAGCAATTGATGCCGGTACAATCAAGAATGCACCCTTACTTGAAGCCGTTTATCATCTTAGTAAAGAAATTTCAACTGCCAAAGCTGGAGATTGTCATTTTAGGTTAATGTCAGTTTAGTCTTTTATTCTGTGTCCGAGTAATTTTCTAGTTGTCTAAAATGGTGGTTTTTAGGCTAATTAGGATGTTTTTTCTTTGTCTCCGAAAACAGTCCAATGCTTAATTTTGAAAATATCCAATTTTAATTTTTCAGATTTCGATGTTCTGCATTGAGGTAGCGACTTTGTAGCATATACTGATAATAGATTAAGGAAATTAGGTTACTTTTTTCCATAGGGACCAAGGTGGTGAATTGTTCTTCTTCTTCTTTTATCTTTTTCCTGACTTCATCAATTATCAACTATTAAACTAATAACGTTTGATTCCAGCGACTGAGAATGGTTTTTTGATGGTGTCTTGGGTGTCCAGTTCTTTTATTTGTAGCTTTATTTCATGTTTGAGAGAGCTAAAGCGAATCGATCTGGCAGTGTATCAGTTCAGGTTATAGATAAAAGTCTAGGAGTTTATAAGGTTGTAAAAACAATCGGAATTTCTTCTGATGAATTTGAGATCAAAAAACTTAAAAAATTAGCCGATACATTTAATATGAGTTTCCAAGGTCAGCAAACGCTTTCTTTAGGCCAAAAAGACGATGATACTTTTTTTCAGCCGGTATACAATAGTATTCACAAAGTTCAAATGCTTGAACCTGAGCTTGTTTTAGGGAGAATTTTTGTACAAATTGTGCTTAATCTTATACCCGAAGAGCTTTTTAGGCATTTGGTAATTTCTAGACTAATTTATCCTGTCAGCAAGCTCAAAACGATAGATTATCTTCAAAAATACAAACGCATTACTATTTCTGTTAATGAAATTTATCGTTTCATGGACAGGTTTCATAAATCCCATATGGAGGAGTTGAAGAAGATCAGCTATACACAACAGTTGGTGTACTTGGTGGTCATTTCGGAATGATATTTTACACCGGAAAGCTTACCAGAAAAGGAATCAAATCACAGTTGCAGTATCTAAGGCGAAATTTCAAGATCATCGATAAACTACTCAATGACTTTGCAGTTTATCCACTTTCTATTCAGCTGCAGCGGAAACTTTGGATTATCAGGACTGTTCATGTTCAACAACTGAAGATGTTTCAGGCAAGAACCCATCAGGTGGAACACCGGATTGCCAGCATTAATCAGGCACACATTCGCCCTATTGTTCGAGGAAAAGCTAAAACATGAACGGAGTTCGGAGCCAAGATTCATCTGAATCTGGTGGATGGGTTTTCCTTCTTGGACACCATCTCTTGGGACGCCCTTAATGAAGGAAGTTATCTAAGCGACTATTTAGAGAACTATCGATTTTATCTCACAAAAGGGCTGGCAGACAAGATCTATTGCACTAGGGATAACAGGAAATGGCTAGAATCCAAGAACATACTGGAGGCGGCCAAACCCCTTGGTTTCCCGGCCGCTAAAGGCAGTGGCAAACCATGTAAGGCCAGAGGAGAGAAACCCGATTGAAGGAAAGTTTGGACAGGCCAAAAATGGATTATGGATGAACCGGATAAGGGCAAGACTCAAGGGCGCCAGCCAATCGTGGATCGCCTTCATTATCCTAGTGCTGAACCTGGTCAAACTGGCCGGGATGGAACTGGTGTGCCTTGGTTTTTCAGCATGGAAATCACTATTTTACCAGATTTATTGTCGCACAAAACTTATTCTGGAAGCCGTACAATTAAAAACCCAGTCTTATTCTGTATCAGGACTGGGTTTATATAGCTTAGAAGGTCTGAGTTTTTCAGCAGACCCTAATTTAGCTTTAAATTGAAACTATATCTGTTTTACAGGACAACAATGAAATTTTCACCAAGAGTAAAACCCTCGCTATTGTATTATTTTTCAAGAATCTGAAAAAAAATTACTGTCGTCCGACTATTTTTTTTAATTTAAAGTCCTTTAATTGGATTTTAGAGGGTTTTTTTATGGAATTCAAATTACATCCCCTATCCAGCAGGAATAATTGGGTTTGTACGTTTTGAAGGTCTTTTAGAAATATACTTTTAAAATATGTGTCGCTATGGAGCAGAAACCTTTCCAGTCTGATATTTGAGCTCAAAATTCTGCTTTATCTGCATAAAAAGCACTTCTTTGACCCATCCGTTTTTATAAAGTAAAGCTATCGTCTATACCTCCAATCCCTTTAAATTGGTGATAAACTCCAGTATTTCATCGCTTTCTGGATCACTATAGGTCACCAACCTTACCTTAACTGTCCGAGAAACCCGCTTGTCCTTGTAATTCAGAGAGATAGGCTAGTCTTTATTAATACCCTTGGAATTGGAGCAATAAAAATCAAGCCCCACTTCATAACTGGCATTGTCCTTTTTTCGGGTTACAAAATATCTGTTTGAACTGTCCCATTTTTTCAAAGCATAAATAGCGGTTATACCCTTTGTGGAATACTGCTATTCCATATTCGGGAAGCTCCATTACTTTTAGAAACATGTTTTCATAGGTAGCCTCCGAACAGATACAGATATAATTGGGTACGCCTTCTGCCATGTTCATTTTGGCAAAGACTTTGGCACCTCCTTTTTTCTTCCCGTTTAAGGGTTTTCGAGCCCTCTTTTTGAATCTCCTTAGTTGTAGAGTCAAAGACTTCCACCCGGCCTGGATCCACCTCTCCGCCGATATCCAGCCAATTGCCCTGAAGAATTGCCTTATAATAAACGAAAAGCTTTGAATAAGATCGGCAAAATTATTGTGGTCACGTTTGAGGTTGGCATCTGAGAGCGTGCTTTTCGAAGGCAACTGTTTCATTCCGAATGGAATAAGCTTCAAGAAAATCAACCCGATATTCTTGCAAACTTCCCTGAGGCTACTTTTGTGGGTTAAAACGGCATAGAACAAGCAGATGAAGTGATCCACTGTTTTATGTTTCTTGTAATAACGGTCGGAATCTTCCTAGTTTACAACATCATTGAAAATTTCCTTTAGGAACAAGGATAAAAGTTGGGCAATAATAGGATGTCCGGACAAAAATTTATTCTTAACTTCCTTCATATTGTTATTTCTTGGTCGAAACAACGATAATAAAAGTGGGACAGCTCCAAAAGCTTTCCGTCTTTATTTTTAGTACTATTCTACGATTAAATTATTTAACTTGTTTTTGTTCTCGGACTACAGTTAATAAAAGTAAGTTTTTTATTGATTTTAAGTGATAAAAGTAATTATAATAAGAAAATTTACGTTTTTTAATTTTTTTTTTTTAAGTTTATGAACCTAATGGTTTATTATTATAGTAGTAATAAGATCCTTACCTAAGACTTAATAATGGGAAATGTTTAAGTTTAAGAATTCAAGGGGAACGAGTTGAATATTTAATGACTAAAAGATATGCTGTTTAGTATTATAGTAAACATTTATTTCTGAGTATTTTATATAAGTTTTTTTGTATAAAATGGGGTGATAATTTTATTTATTATGTATTCAAAAGATTTTATTTTATTAACGAGTGGAGGTACTTTATTGAAAATTTACTTTAAAAGTATAAGGTTTATAAAGACTGATAATTACTTAAGTACATTTCATTATGATGATTGCAAATTTTTTACCTGTTGCATTAGTCTCAAAAAGGTTCAAATTCACTTGCCTGATTTTTTTACTCAAATAAACAGATCTACTATCATTAACGAAAATGAAATTTCTCAGGTTTTTAAGAGAGAAAAAATTTTAATACTAAATGATGGATCAAGGCATCGGATATCTTATAGAAGGTTTAAGAGATTAAAATTAAAAATTATGCATATTTCTTGATGTGTTAATTATTATGTTGCAAAATAATTAAAATGTTTTTGTATATAATTTGAATTTTATGAAAAATAGATTTTATTTGTTACTTTTAATTTTTGTGTTTTCTGGGTGTAATAAAATTAATTCAAATAACCAATTTATTGAATTTATTGAAATTACAGATAATTCAAGCCTTAAACTCAGTTCATTTATTGAGAAAATAGAATATGTTATTTTACCAAAAGATTTAATTTTGTCTCGAATCGATAAAGTATTGGAGTTTAATGATCTCTTTATAATTTGTGATTTTGACAATTTAAGTAAAATATTTATTTATAATAGTAAAAACTTGAAAATTTATAGTATTGATAACTTTGGAGAAGGTCCTGGGGAATATAATTATATCTCAGATGTGACGATAAATGAGGATTTAAATACTATTGATATACTTTCTTTAAATAAAATACTAAGATTTGATCTATTTGGGGTTTTTAAAGAAGAAATTCATTTAAATAGTTTGCTTTACAAAATGATGTATATTAAAGACAATAACTATATTGTTTATATTCCATCTAATCTTCATGGAGATTTGTTAAGTAATGAGCTTTCTGGTAGTATTCTCTTTAACCTTGACCCTGATAAAAACACCTATAAACGTCTTTTACCATATTATTTTAAAAATAATATGCCATTTATGAGTGAAGTTAATATTCTTCAAAAATTTAAAGATAATTTTTTCTTTACAATGACTTTTGCTGATACTATATATTCCTTTAATATGGAAAATTTCATCAATAAAAAATATTTTTTAGATTTTAAAACTAAACGTTATCCAATTGAATTATTATATAATAATGATGATGCGATATCAATTTTGAATGATAAAAATAATATTTCTAAATACAGCTATCATTATTCGAATTTGCATATAAATGAAAAATATTTGATAACTAATTTTCGGGCAAAGAGTAACGGTGTTATTGTTTATAATAAAGAATCAAAGGAAGTGTTTTCTGGTTATGATTTAATTAATGATATCGATAAAGGTCTAAATAAATTTAATATTAAATTGTTACGTGATAATATAGCTTACTCTTTTGATCAGCCTGGGTATATTCTTGAGCATTTTGAAAAAAATGGAAATAATATGACAAAAAATAGAAATAATTTCACTGAAATGGCATCTAAAGTTGATGCTCATACTTCATTAATTTTATCAAAATATTATTTGAAGTGATATAAGTATTTATTTTAAGTTAATTTTTTTTGTTTAGAAATATATAGGGCTTCTTGCTGATTTATTAATTGCTTGATAACCAGTAGAATAAATAACAAAAATATAACATAAAAACCCCGAATTTGGCTGTTTAAAGCTTTTTTCGGGGTTTTCTTTTTTGTATTTTAAGGTTGCAGAATAAAATACTATGAAAGATACAGTGCAACTACAGATTTTCAAAGACTTCGACGGATATTCTCCAAAATATCATTTTTTTAAGAATTCGTTGTTTGGCCAGATAAAAGATTCCATCCCCTGGAATGAGCTCGCAGGATGTCTTCCGGCAGAGAATACAGGTCCGGGCGCTCCCAGGTGGTTTGATGCCAAGGGAATGTTTGGCATGATGTTCCTCAAAGCCTACCTCAATGTCAGCGACAGACAGCTCATCGAAAGGTTCAATACAGATTACAGTTTGCAGATGTTCTGCGGCAAACTTCTGGCCGAGGACAAACAGATCAGGGATTATACCCTTATGACAGGGATAAGGGCCTATATTGAAGATCACTGTGAATGGGAACAGGTTCAGTCAGTACTGCTCAACCACTGGAAAAAGGATGTGAACAATTCCCATGTACTTCTCATGGATGCCACCTGCTACGAGAGCTATATCCGCTTTCCTACCGATGTGAAACTTTTGTGGGAGTGCTGTGAATGGGTGTTTGAAAAACAGCTTTTCAGGTTGTGCAAGATCCTGAAGACCAAAAGGCCGCGTTCTAAATACCGGGAACAGAAGATTAAGCAGCTTATCTATTTCAGGAAAAGGAGGAATACCCATAAAGAGACGCTTCGCAGAAGGAAATCGCTGGTCTACCTGTTGGAAAAAGGAATCGAGCAACTTCAGCAAATAATGGATATGTTCAGGGGAGAATGTATGAGGCCGGAAGATTTTGCCTGTTTGAGAACCATCAAGAAAATTCTGGTACAGCAGACATTTTTGTTGACCCACAAACCATCTGAGCTCAAAGACAGGATCGTTTCCCTTCACAAACCCTATGTCAGGCCAATAGTAAGGGGAAAAGAAAACAAACCCGTGGAGTTCGGAATGAAGGTACACATGCTGCAGGTCGACGGGCTCTCTTTTATAGACAAGATGAGTTTCAGAAACTTCAATGAATGTAAAAGGCTGAAAATCTCCGTGGTGAAACACAAAACAGTTTTCAAGGGAACAACACAGCTTGGGGCAGACCGAATATATGCCACCAACGAAAACAGAAGATACTGTACCGAAAACAGCATATTTACCTGCTTCCCCAAAAAGGGTCCTAAAAACCACTCCAAAGCTGAAAAAATACTCAGCAGCGAAATATCAAAGCAAAGGGCAACGGTAACGGAAGGTATTTTCGGAACCCACAAAAATCATTACGGGCTTAGAAAAATTAAAGTCCGGGGAGAAAAGCGGGAGAAGCTGATGGTGCTTTTTGCAACCATGGCGGCCAACGCGGTAAAAATCGCAAAGAAAAGAAACCGGGTGGAGCCTGCACCCAAAGAGAAGGCAGCCTAAAGAGAAAAACGATCAAAAAATCTTTATCGTGGGATACCTATGCCCAATGGATAAAAGGTCAAAGAAAACCTACCCAATGCTCCACCAAATTGCACTTTACCGTAGTCGAATTGTACTACTGATTAGAAGATAAATACACAAAATAACCACGAAGGGATTAGTTTATACTTACTTGGTCAAATTTTATCGAATTTTCCAACAAGCCCTATATAAGTATTACGGTACAAATTACCCAATGCTATTAAGTTAAAAAAAGTAGCCTTATAATTAAAATAAGCCAATTTTCCTTATGTAAATGGGCTTATTTTAATTAAATTGTCTTAAACATATAGCTATGAAGGTACAAAATACCATCCAAAACACAACAGACATATCTTGGGATTGTCCGAAAAAAAATTTTTCAAAAAATTCAACCACTTGAAATAAGAAGATTTTTTGTTCTGGATCTGTTCATTTCTCTAATTAATACCTCATGTTTTTTAGATAGTAGTTTTATTTATTATTCAGTTGTTTAATGAATCTGATGAGTTTGTTACCAATAGTGTTCTTTCCAAGTTCGATATATATGCGTTTCTGGTTGTGTCTTTACTCAGGCGTAGTATAAAATTGATTTGAATTTCTTTACCGATCTTTGCGGTATTACTTTCTAAGCCTACACCACATTTTTTACCACCAGCAGGAATGGGTACCGGACTCTTGCCGAAGCAGGCAGTATTTTAAACCTAGGCTTCCACTAGCAAGGGTATTCCACCTTTATGATGGGAATCCTAACTTTATCTTTCAGGTAATACTTTGAAGAATAAGTATTGGTATATTAGGTTTGTTGAAAATTTCATCCAAATTGGATGATCTGCTGGTGTTAGATGGGTGTTTTGGCATTTCCTAGAATGTGCAGGGAATTTTCTGTTAGGAAGGGCCTTTTACATCTGAATGCTCACTGGGATATCCAATTTTTCCAAACAGGTATTGGGCAAAAAAAGGATGGGGTTTAACACCTAATTGACACCCAGTAAAAGGAAGACCAGAACTTAAAAAAAAACAGCCTGATTCCGGTAAGGGTAACCAAGGACATACTTGAAACTGGAGATGTTTAATAGGTATTTTTCGCCTATATACTAGCCATGAACATGGTGAGTCTTACTAGGAATGGATACTAAAAATGAAATCTATAAGAAGAACGCAAAAAAACTGACCTATAATTAAAATTTGAAAAATTCTTTTTCACACCCGAAAGGCAAGATTGTAAATTTATTCATTAGGGAATGTTTAGCAAAAATTGTGCATAAACACATTATTAAGGTAGCCCGGAATCGGGTAGTTGCAAAAAAGAAATAGAAAAGTATGCCCAATACTTGATAATTAGCTTAGAAATAAAAACTTATAAATAATAAGATTATTTTTTGAAACTAAAATATTTATTTGAAAAGCTTAATTTAACTGCAATGGGTAGAATGGGGTGGGCGGTGACTTCAATTTCTTTCGGTACTATTATGTTCCATTTATATTTGCAGCTAATTGGTTCATTGTTTATATAAAGTTTATTTTAAATTACACAAAATACGCATATCTTCCTAAAAATATTAATTGAATAAGGCGCTAAACAAATAGTTAAAATAGAGCTATATTGGTTTTAAATGATGAATTTATGGAAAAAAGGTGTGAGAGTCGTTCAATATTCGAATTTCAGAAACGTTTTCCTGTCAATAAGTCCTTTTATAAGTATTTGGCAGAGCTGGAATAGAAGGATGGATATGCTTGTAAAACGTATGACTTCACCCACCATTGCAATGGAATTAATGAGTTTTACAGACAATGTACCAAATGCGGACGGCTTGAGCCCCCAAAAGCTGGTAGCCTTTTTCACAACTGTAAATTCTTTCTTCTAAAGGCATTTTATATCGTTTATTATGTTTCTACAAATAAGTATGGGTTCAGTAGCTCAGAATTAAGGAGCAGACTCTAGCTCAGGCAAAAGACCTGCTGTCTTTTTAAGCAGAAAGTAATAAAGGTAATGGAAAGTCGCCAGAATTTTCCCATGATGGGAAAAGTAGAAGTAGATGAATCCTATGTAGGCGGTCAAGAAGACAAAACATTTGGAAGAAACGAGGCGGGAAATATAATCATGGTGGTGGGTATAGAAAGAGGTTTAGGTGGAGTATTCCGGTGGTAAAGAAGAGTAATAGAAACTGCCTCTAAGGTCAATTTGGGAGGATTTATGAAAGATCACATCGATAAAGACGCAGAGCTTAAGACTGATTGTTGGGCTGGCTAGAAGGGTTTGGAAGTCCATTTCTCAATACTAGTCCGGGAAAAATCAGGAAAAAAATGAGAGAACTTTAAATAAATGCATCGGGTGATAATGATGTTCAAGGCTTGGCTCAGAGGAACCCACCATTCAGTTAAGAACCTTCAACTCTACATTAATGAATATACCTACAGGTATTATCGACATAAAATGAAAGAAGGGATTTTTGAAAATATAATGCAAAGTAACCTTATCCGTATAAAGCCTTAATTTAATATGTGCCTTATTTAAAAGATTTACTGAGGTATCCGTTTAACTTCATATATTTAACTATTCAAAAACGGAACAAATGCACTTTTTTAAAGGACAGAACATTATAGAGTTTGCTGTACGCTTCCAAAGCGACCTGGATTTTTACTGAAGTGAAATGGGCTTCTGGTTATAACTGCCGCAAATGCGGCCACCAGGGAAGCCAGATCCGGAAGGATTTTTCAAGGACTTGTAACAAGTGCAGTGATACCGAATCGCCCGGTGCCGGTACCCTGTTCCACAAGGTGAAGTTTGGGCTGTTGAAGGCTTTTCACACCTGTTTTGAAATGACGACTACCACCAAGGGTATGTTGGTACTGCAGGTGGGGAGGCGGTACGGGATCCGTCCCGATACTACCCGGGTCTTCATGCACATAGTACGCGAGGCTATGAAATCCAGTGGCAATTACCCTCTGGACGGAGAAGTCCATGTGGATGAATTTGTGGTCGGTGGAAAAGAA
>TARA_R110002167_G_scaffold53_4_pt1 | contig 113218 bp, 91 predicted proteins | sample TARA_R110002167 | Tara Oceans TARA_R110002167 (sample SAMEA4398238) | marine metagenome | biome: Polar Biome; feature: [MES] marine water layer (ENVO:01000295) within the mesopelagic zone...; material: water (ENVO:00002006), including particulate matter (ENVO:01000060) such as......
ACATGTAATTTTATTACATGTTCAAATTTACTCGCTTTCAAATCTGATTTTTTTTGTCAGAATATGGTTTCAGCGACAAGCCCATCGCTTTGTTGTGCCTGTGTCAATATCAAACAAGTCGAGCACTCTTGAAACGCTATGATTAATAATATCATCAATGGTTTGTGGTTGATTATAAAATGCAGGCATTGGCGGCGCTATAATCGCGCCCAGTTGAGAGGCTTCATATAATAATTTGCAATGCCCGGTATGCAGAGGAACTTCTCTTGGCATCAACACTAATTTACGTCGTTCCTTAAGCGTTACATCTGCTGCTCGTACGAGTAAACTATCAGCATAAGAGTTAACAATGCCAGACAGTGTTTTCATTGAACAGGGGGCGACGATCATACCATCAACTTTAAACGAGCCACTGGATATATTAGCTGCTTGATTTTTATTGTTATAAACAACGTCGGCTAGTTCTTCAACATATTGCGGTAAATAATCAGTTTCAATACTTATATTTAATCGTGCATATGAACTCATCACTAAATGCGTTTCTATATCTTCAATTTCTTTAAGCATTTCCAATAAACGGATGCCGTAGATCACACCACTTGAGCCACTTATACCTATAATTAAACGCATTAATTGAACCTCTTAAAAACCAAGTCTATGAATGTACATAGATTTCACCTATGACTATCATCACAGGCTATTATACTTAATGAAAATTTAACCTGCTATACTTTATGAATATACACTAAGTATTATTCTAAAAAAACCAACTTAACGTATTCAAGAGACAAAGAAATGAACTTTTTTTTACGCCCTGCTACCAATTTAATGAATCGGTTAACTTACCTGCAAAAATTCATCTTAATCAGTTTAATATGCATAGTGCCTTTATTAACGCTCGCTTATATGCAGTTACAAACCCTTCATGAGGCTGAACAGGTTACTGACAAAGAGTTAAACGGTTTAATTGAATTACGCAATACTTTATCTTTGGTAAATATGGCAGCCGAACGTCGTGATTTAATGCTAGTACGTGGTGACAATTCAAGTGTCGATGCAAGCCTTGCGGAGCGTATTCAACAGCAAGAGACTGACTATATTCAGTTACTAACCGTAATCGAAACAAGTGCATTCAGTAATGACCAAACAAGTACTTTAGCTTTAATCAATAAATTAACGAATGAAATCCGACTTGATCGCACTACAGACGTAGCTAGAATGGGTATGGTTGAAAAATATGAGGTATTTAATCAATCAGTATCGAATACTTGGGGACTTGTTCGTGCTATAGCAAATGATGCTGGATTGTCTAGGGACCACAATGCAAAAAACTTCTTTTTAATGAAATTGATTATTGACGATCTAGAACTCGCCATAAAACACCAAGGCATGCATAGAAGTTTTACCAGTGTTGCTTTTAAAACAGGTAGTTTGTCAAGTCGCTCTTTAGATGCTTTTGACAAACTTTTAGCCTTTTTAGATCAAGACGCTAAAAATATAGAATTAAAATTACAACCCTTATCCACTGATCCCCAATTAAAAGACATAAGCGTTAAATTAATTGAACAATTACAACTTGATGTTACTGCATTAGACGATATTCTTTTGGGTGAAGCCTTTGACCAGCCTTGGGAAAATTATTTTGATAACGGCGTACAAGCGTTAAAAGTTATTAATGCTTTTTTAGATCAATCAATCAAATCTATTGAAAGTGATTTACAAATAAGAGCTGCAGAGCAACAGCAAGATTTTTATTTACTCTTAATTGCCTGCCTCTTCGTTTTAGCTTTTGTCAGTTATTTAATGCTAGGCTTTAACTTATCTGTTAGACGTGGTATCGACTCAATTTTAACGGCTGCACGTGAAGTTTCTAAGGGTGATCTTACCGTTCGAGTGGTATCCAAAAGTAAAGATGAAATTGGGCAATTAGGTGAAGAATTTAACCAAATGACCCAAAATATTCGCAACCTCATTAGTGAAGTAACCACTACTTCCGACGTTGTTGTTACACAAACATCAAAAGTAGATGATATTGCTACCCAGAGTAGCCAAACAATAGAGCTACAAAGCAATGAAATAGATCAAGTTACCACCGCCGTGAACGAAATGTCTCTGAGCGTACAAGAAGTCGCTCGTACTACTTCAGAAGCTTCTGACGCATCAATTCAAGTAAGTAACGAAGCTAATTCAGGCAATCAACTGGTTGCATCCTCTTTAGAAAGCATCAAATTACTCTCAACTAACATTGATCACTCAATGAAAATGATTGATCTGCTCGCCAAAGAAAGTGATGGTATATCTGTTGTGCTTGACGTTATAAAAAGCATTGCTGAACAAACTAATTTACTTGCACTAAATGCTGCCATTGAAGCGGCTCGTGCCGGTGAACAAGGCCGAGGTTTTGCTGTTGTTGCTGACGAAGTGAGAACCTTAGCTCAACGAACGCAGCAATCAACCCAAGAAATTGAAAAAATAATACTTCGTTTACAATCGGGTGTTTCTGACACCTCAAAATCAATGTCTATCAGTCATGAAAATGTCGGGAAAAGTGTTTCATCATCAGAGGAAGTTGGTGAAGCGTTAAGTCGAATTTCAACATCGGCTCAATCCATCGTTGATTTTAATGCTAAAATTGTCACGGCAACAGAAGAACAGACTATCGTTGCTCAGGAAATAGATAAAAAAATTATCGCGATAAATGACCTAACGAGTCAAACAGCTATTGGCGCAAAAGAGACGGCACAATCATTAGATAACATGGTCGCACAGACCAATCATTTAAAAGAAGTTATCCACACATTTAAAATTTAACAGTCATTTTATACGTTGATGAAAATAGAGACGCTTTAGTTGGTAAATTAGCTTATTACACCAACAAAGCCAATTAACACGTTGTTATTTAATCACCATTTATGTCAAAGTACACACCTGTTATAACGATATCAAGAAAAAGAGATCCCTCATGCTAAAATCAACAATGGTTACCCAACTAAATGCTCAAATTAATTTAGAGTTTTATTCATCTAATCTTTACTTACAAATGAGTGCTTGGTGCGAAGAAAAAGGCTTTGAGGGTGCAGCTCAGTTTATGCGTAAGCACGCCGCTGAAGAAATGAATCACATGACACGCCTTTTCACTTATGTAAGTGAAACGGGTGCTTTACCTATTTTAGGCACTATTGATGCGCCACCTCATGAGTATAAATCATTAGCCGATGTTTTTGAAAAAACCTATGAGCATGAATGCCAAATTACCGAAAAAATAAATGAATTAGCGCATCAAGCTTTCACTAATCAAGACTACTCTACCTTTAATTTTTTACAATGGTATGTATCTGAGCAGCATGAAGAAGAAACCTTATTTAAAAGTATTTTAGACAAAATCAACTTGGTGGGTCATGACGGTCATGCACTATTTTTTGTTGATAAAGACCTCGCTGAAATGGCTAAAAAAGGTACAACAAGCATAATGACTGAAGGTAACGCATAGAATTTAAGCTGTTATGAATCAAATAATAACGTCCGACGTATTAATTATCGGCGCAGGCGCTGCTGGCTTAATGTGTGCAGCTACAGCAGGTTACCGTGATAAAAGTGTTACTGTGGTTGATATGGGTAAAAAGGCAGGCAGAAAAATTTTGATCAGTGGTGGTGGTCGTTGTAACTTTACCAACGAAAACGCCACTCCTGACAACTACCTTTGTAAAAATCCGCATTTTGTAAAGTCGGCATTGAGCCGTTATTCAGCACAAGATTTTATTGAATTGGTTGACCGTCACGGTTTGGCTTACCATCACAAAGCTTTAGGGCAACTTTTTTGTGATGACAGCGCACAAGACATTCTGGATGTGTTACTTACCGAGTGTGATTGGGCTGGCGTAGAAATTAACTTGCGTAGTGAAGTGCTTTCAATTATTAAAAATGATGATCAAACTTACTTAGTAAAAACATCCGACAAAGACTATCAGTGCCAGTCTTTAGTGGTTGCCTCTGGTGGTTTAACCATGCCCAAACTGGGCGCATCCCCTATTGGCTACAAAATTGCTGAACAGTTCGGCTTAAATGTTTTGCCTACCACTGCAGCATTAGTGCCTTTCACCCTGCATGATCATGATAAGAAACGCTTTGATGGTTTATCAGGCATCAGCATTGATTGTAATGTTAGCAGTGAAAATGGCACCAGTTTTCGAGAAAATATTCTCTTCACTCACCGCGGTTTGTCTGGCCCTGCCATTTTACAAATTTCGTCTTTTTGGCGTGCAGGACAAGCAATTACAATCGACTTATTACCCGCACAAAAGTTAACTGATATTATCGACAATTGGCGCGAACACCAAGCGCAAAAATCTATTAAGAATTTACTTGCAACCGTTCTACCCAAGCGCTTTGTTGAAGTGTTAATGAAAGACGAGATTTGCGCCCCTATTATCACCGATAAAGCCATTAACCAACTAAACCATAACGACATAAGCACACTAAGCAATTACCTTCATCATTGGCAAATAAAGCCCAATGGAACCGAAGGATATAGAACTGCTGAGGTCACTTTAGGCGGCGTAAATACTGATGAAATTTCATCTAAAACCTTTGAAGCAAAACAATGTTCAGGCTTGTATTTCATCGGTGAAGTTATTGATGTAACTGGTTGGTTAGGTGGCTATAATTTTCAGTTTGCGTGGAGCAGTGGTGTTGCTTGTGGGCGGGTTGTTTAATTTGCTCTATAAGAAATTAAACAGGGACAAAATAAAGTCAGCAACTTTGGTCAAAATGCTATCCAATGAACAATGTATTATTCTTTCCAGCTAAGGAGAGATGAATGACAAATGATGCTACAAAAAAACATGCTGCATAGCCAATTACGCCAATGTTGATCATAATGCCTCCTCGTTATACCAAATAGACTAGTTATTTATTTCGATAAGGCTACCAATGGTTAGCCTGCCTTTTCGTGGATCTGACGATAGCCCCATTGCGGGGTTAATATTACCAGAATGCAAAGCATTACTCGGATAAATAATGGCTCTGTTCATTTTGGCTTCAACAGCATAAATCTGCTCGAACATAGTATTACTGCCTTTCATATAACTAGGATTTAGATGTATTTGATTAGCCATTGCTTCTTTTTTCAATTGACGGCCATAACCAACTAACCGCTCAGCAGTTATCACTTCAAAATTGCTTGCTCTATGTCGATAAAAAGACGTACCTCCGTGCTCAGTACCACATAAATAATGTACCACAGCTAATTGGTTGCTTTGGGTGGTATCAAAGTGTGGCAACATTTGCATGGGTCTTAACTGTTGTGGTTTTTTATCTGAAATGGCAAATGCTGAGATAATACTGCGAGCGCTTTTGGCTTGTTCAAAACCAAAATAGGCAGAAAATAAGGATGAATAGTGAGTGCAAATCTGTTCAGCGTAACAGCCTTTAGTTAACTTGCGTTTACCAGGATAAAAATTTTTTGCGTCCGCAATAAATAACGAACCATCGCCTGCCTCTTCAATAAGTTCATGATGATTTTTAAAAAAATCATCAATGATCAGTAAAGGAGTATTCTCTCTCCCTATAGTGAGTTTAGTTATGCTGGCATGTTCATTTAAAGTAACGTTATTTAACACTAAATCATTACCCTAACCGCTTGTTTTTTAGATCAATCAAGGTCTGTACATGCCCTAGTGAAGTAATCAAGATATGTATTGCTCCCAGTAAACCCAATTTATGCAGTTGTAAGATGTGTTCATCATTTAACTTGGCTAACTTGTCTTGATTTATGGTATATAAACCATTTAATCGTCTAGATTCTAGATTCGCGAAAGTAATTTCTAATGACATTGATTGCAACAAAGCCATGTTTTGTAAGTTATCTATCAAATTTTTATTATCTACTTCGCCAGTAAGTAGTTGGGCAAGACAAGCTTTAGTCTGATGAAAAAATTCAGTATCTAGTCCTCTGTCATCAAACAATGCCATGCCACCTTCACTCGTTATTGCTAGGCTTTGCGTATCAATACAAACAATATGATCGCCATTCTCTACTATTGGGTTACTTGCATCGGGGTTGCCAACAAAGAAAGGCTGACGTCTAATTTGTAAAGGTAAATATAGCCCTTGCCACTGACCATTTTGCCAAAATAAATTTTCTCCTGCTTCAAACCCCAGTAGCGCAACAAAGACAAATTTGCCGGTGTCCCCGTTTTTGGTTAAGACAATAGGATATTGCACAGCCAAATTTGAAAATTCTGACAGCACCACGGGAACCATGTTTAGCTTTGCGCCATGTAAAGCCAATTTACTGGTATCTATTTGTACTTTTAGATGGTTTTTATTGTCTACTGCAACTAAATTTGCCATTTATTGTGCTCTCTTTCCGTGTTGCTATGACACGTTTACCCTAAACGAATTAAATGGTGCTAAAGCCAAAGTCGTTAATTTTATTAAGTAACTCGCGGTTTGTTGGCAAAGTTGACACGGCGGTATCAGTTAACTTTTTATTTTTAGCAAAATGCCAATCAGCAAAATCATTGTCATCTAAAACATAAGGGGTATGACTATAGTCACTTTCAAAGCCCATGCCATACAATACGTATTGATAACTGGCTGCTGGAAACACTTCATTGTTACTGGTAAAATCACAATCTGCGGGTGAGCGATATTGCCACAAAATCATTAACTCTTGTAAGCTTTTTGGAATGGTTTGTGGTTCTCGATTATCAACCCAGAATGGTTCACTGCGTTTATTTAAAATATAGTGTAGTTTAAGAAAGTCAATAATTCTTTGCCAACGATATAAAGCCGTTTCATTAAAGCGTTTGGCAACAACATCCATAACATCGCGCGACTGTGGCAATTGCTCACTTATCATTTGTGCCGCTAATTCCACCATAACTAAAGCGGAAGCTTCTAAAGGCTCTAAAAATCCAGCAGATAAGCCAACGGCAACGCAGTTATTTTGCCAAAACGTTTCTCGGTGTCCGCTAACAAAGGGGATTTTTCGTACCGTTAGTGGTTCAAATTTATCACCAACATACTCAGCTAATACGGCTCTGGCCTGCTCTTCAGTTGAATGTTTACTTGAGTAAACATAACCAACACCGCGGCGATGCTGTAAACCAATATCCCAAATCCACCCTGCTTCTTGTCCTGTTGAAATAGTATGCGAAGCTATCGGTGAGTCCTCATTATCATAAGGTACTTGCACCGCTAAAGCGGTATCAATAAAAAGTACCTCACTGCAACGCTTAAATGGCACGCCATAATGCTTACCTAAAAGCAGTGAAGAAAACCCAGTGCAATCAACAAATAAGTCACCACAAACATCACCATTATTCTTGGTAGATACCGAAGCAATATCATTATTTTCTGCGGCATTAACCGTAATAATATCATCCAAAATATGGATTACGCCAAGCTTGTTAGTGCAATGTTTTTGTAAAAACACCGCAAACTTTCCAGAATCTAAATGGTAAGCATAATTAGCGATATCAGCAAATTCGGCAGTTCTAATGGTTTTTGGTGCCAAACCTTGCTCACAAACGGCTTCTTGAAAACAAACTTCATTGGAAAAAGAACTTACCCCTTCACCACCTTGTCGCGCCAACCAGTGTGCTGCCAAGTCACCTTTACCATAGCCCTGTGGCAATACTAAGGGGTGATAATAAAAGTCATCGTCTTTGCCATCAACCCACTTAGCAAACTTAGCCCCTTGTTTGAAACTGGCGTCACATTCTCGAATAAAATCTGTTTCGCTAACACCTAAAGCAATTAAGGTACTGCGCATAGTTGGCCAAGTTCCTTCGCCTACACCTATGGCGGGTAAAGTGGGTGATTCCACCAGAATTACCTTAATGCCAGTTTCAGATCCTGCTTTATGTTGTGCTGCTAGTCGCCCTGCAGTGAGCCAGCCGGCAATGCCACCACCAACCACTACCACGGTTTTTATTGATTTGTTATTAGTACTTTTCTTTTCAGCACAATTATTCATAACAGTTTCGCTTTTTAACTAAGAATTTAAATGAGAAAGGCCTCTACTAATAGTTCGCGCTTAGAATGTACCACGAACACCAAAGGCAAAACGACGGCCACTGTCTTCAACTAACAATAGTTGATTGGCAAAACGACCACGTTTGTGAACATACTCTTCAGTTAAGTTAATACCTTCAAAGAAAACTGAAACGTTATCATTGATATCATAACTACCACTTGCATCCACTTGCGCATACGCTTCAACAATAGTGACACCGTCGCCGTTTGATTGCGTTAACGATTGCACAAAGCTGTCACGCCAGTTGTAGGCGAAGCGAACTTGTAGTGGCCCACTTTCATAAAAACCGACTAAATTATAGGAATCACTTAATCCCGTTAAAGCAAACTCTTGGGTAATATCAGCCGCATCAAGCTCGGTATTACTATCTACCAACGTAGCATTAGCCATAAAACCAAAACCACTATCAAAAGTATATTGCAGTGCAATTTCCCAACCATCAACAATGGCTGATTCACTATTGTTTGGTAGCGTATTGGTAAATACTGCTGTTTCATCGTCATCATCAGGCTTATTCTCATCGCCACCAGTAGAAGGGTCTGTTAATAGGCTACCATCAGCCAATTCAAAAGTAAGATTTTCTGTTGTGTTAAGAATGAAATTAGTGACATTTTTTCTAAAGTAGCCAGCAGATAAGTAGCTGGCATCAGCGTAATACCACTCCAACGATAAGTCTATATTATCAGAAGTAAATGGTACTAACTCTGGGTTACCTGAACTTGACGTTAAATTGCCCCCTTGGCGGGTTGTATCAATCACGGTCACTGGTGACAAGCTATTTAGCGTTGGACGAGTAATGGTTTGCGATGCTGCAAAGCGAGCAATTAAGCCATCATTAATTTCTAATTTAACACTTAAATTAGGTAATATTGTTTCATAGTTAGAGTTATTCGAGATTGACTTGGCTGCGCCGAAGCTCGCTAGCATTTCTGTTTTATCAAGAATGTTAAGCTCAGAAATGGGCTCATCGGTGCCATCGACATCAACGTCTGTTGATTCATAACGAAACCCAGTAGAAGCCGAAAGAGGCATGCCGGCCAATTCAGTTTCAAAATCAAATTCGATATATAACGAAACAGTTGCTTCGGTGATTTTAAATGATTTGTTGCGTTTTTCCGCATCAAAACTGATGTCATTACCATTCGCTGCCGAGAATGCTTCTAAGAAAGCAAAATTTGCTTCACCATTATGGGCTAACCATGACGTAGGCATGCGGCCACTGCCACTTACGTCACCTAAGAAATCGCTGCCGGCGTCAAATACGTATTGAGATAAGCCGTCCATGTTCGGTGAATCTGTGTAACCACAAAATGCACAGTGAATACCAGCACTTTCATTATCCCAACGATCCAAATTTTTAGTTTCAGATGAGTACATAGCGCCAAATTTAACCGCAACTAAACCACTGTCGCCATCATCAAGCCAAGTGCTATCCCAACGGAATTGATCAACGGTATCTTCAACAGCCCAACCACGACGCAACATGACATGAGCACGACTATTCGCTGGATCTACATAATTTCCAACACCAGCAGGAGCTTGATAAAGAGGGCTTGATGGGTCAAAACTAATTTTATTTGGATCTCCGTCTGGCAGTGCCTCGTTTATTTCTTGTTGGCCGCTGTATATGGTGGCGTTTACGCTCTCAAATTCACTGGCGTACGGTAAAATGTTGTTGTCTACTTGAAAACGAACACGGTTAGCGTAACCAATCAGTGATAACTGATCGCCTCGGCCGTTATTCGCTTTACGTTCGGCACTTGAATGGCTGATATCAAATTTCATATTTAAGCTGTCATTAACATTCCAATCAAAATTTAATCCTAACGTGCTTGATTCCGTTAAACGATCAAATTTCTTAGCATGCATGTCCGTTGCTAAACCTACTTCTTGGTATAAATCAATTACGGTACCGTTAGCGTCTACCGTAGCACCCGCATCATCACCAAAACCTTCCAAATTAGGCGCAGTAAACCAATGACCATAAGAGGTGGTATCGGCTTCAACATCAAAATCTGAATACAACGCATCGGCAGTAACAATAAGGTTATCTGTAGGCGCGTATTGAATAACTAAATTAGCATTGGTGCGCGTGCGTTGCTCTGTTGTGACTTTTTGATCATAATTACGCGGTGAAAAAATGTTGCCAATATACGCCTTACCACTTTCTGTTTGTGGATTTGGTACGTCAACATTTTCCAACCATCCATCTATTTGCGCCTGGTTTAAACGGGTTTCACGTTCTTGGTGTGATACGGCAAATAGCACGCCCAAAGCGTTATCATTAAAAGTATTGCTGATTAATGCTGAAACTTGCGGGGTAGTTTTTTCGCTATTTTCATCAAAAACGCCTTTGATGCTACCCGCAAATTTGAAGCCGCTAATAGCAAAAGGTCGAGCGGTAGCTACATTAACGGTAGAGCCGATACCACCTGACTGCATTGTAGCAGTAGATGTTTTGTGAACATTTAAACTTTTAACGAGCTCTGAAGAAATAGTATCAAAACTAAAAGCACGGCTTTGGTTTTCTGAAGCCATTTGACGACCGTTTATCAATACCGTATTAAATTGAGGGCCAAAACCACGTACTGTGATTAACTGTCCTTCGCCGCCTGAGCGGTCAATTGAAACACCTGTGATACGTTGTAATGACTCTGCCAAGTTAGTATCAGGAAACTTACCAATCTCTTCAGCAGAAATAGAATCAACGACGCCACTGGCTTCTCTTTTGGCATCCATGGCACGACCTAACGCGCCTCTAATCCCCCTAACTTCAATAATTTCTGTTTCTTTTGTTTCGGCTAATACAGGTAAGGCTGCAACGGTGTTAAGTACTAATGGCACCGCACTTGAAGCTTTATTATAATTAGCTCTGTCATTTTTTCTCTCAAAACTTGGATCTATTAAAATAGATAACTGCCCACTTTCGCTAATATCAGTTTTCAAGCCGGTATCTTTAAGCATCATTTGGAGTGCATTCATAATTGAATACTGTCCAGATACTAGATTAGTTTGCTTTCCTGCCATTTTATCTAATGGGAAAAGCAACGTTATATCTGCTTGCTCGGCAAAATTTATTAGTGATAAGTCGGCTCTTTGCCTTGGAATATTAAACGTCACTTTTTTAACTCTTTCTTGTGCAATAACCCAACCGCTTGACAGGCTAAAAATCAGAATAAAAGAAAGGAACTGTAAATGTAATTTTTGAAATTTTGAGTGTATAGTTTTTCGCCATACACAAAACAAAGACGATTTGCCTATTATTTGATCCCATAAATATCTTTTAATTTTTGAAATTAATTTTTTTAGATGATTAATCATGTTGATCTTTTTTATGCCTTTATAGTTTTATTTTTTGACATTTATTTTTAAGTATAAAGCGATTTAACGCCACCTTTATGAAATAACTAACAATTTGTTATATATAACAATAGCGGCAATATTTGAGTGGCATAATGATGACCAATCTAAAAATATGATTATTACCAAAACCTTATTACACTTCTACTGCTGATTACAAGCTTTCCACCTTGAGCATAATTTAAAAAACTTCTGTAAAACAATAATAGCTTATAAAATTAGCTAAAATTAGTTTTAACTGAACTGGCGGATTTTTATAGCTCAATCGTCTTGTTAATATCCGAGTTAAATGGTTAACTCGGTTTACAGAATAAAACCGTTCTTGAGTGGGGCTTAATGTCGTACGATACATTATTTTATAAAGCATATTTAAGCTCGAGAAAAAGTATTTCTCGGCTAGTGGCTCGTATTGTGCCACCGCATGAAATTGAAGATATTGTTCAAGAAACCTATGTTCGTATTTGCCAAATAGAAAATAAAGAAAGCATTACTTCTCCTAAATCTTTTATGTATAAAACAGCGCGAAATTTAGCGTTAGATTATCAAAAGCAAGCCAATGTTCGACTTGTTGATGGTGTAGAAAATATGGAAATTTTAGAGCAATTATTATCAAATCATCATAAAGATGAAATGTATGAAAATGCTTTAACCGATAGTGAATTTTCTCACTTTTGTGAAGCCGTCAGACTATTACCTGTTCAATGTCGTAAAGTATTTGTATTAAAAAAAGTTTATGGTTATTCGCAGCGTGAAATCGCTGCTCAATTAAATCTTAGTGAAAGTACCGTGGAAAAACATATATCAACCGGCATGAAACGTTGCACGTTGTTCATGCGTAAGACGCAACATAAAATGATCAAAGGAAGTACGGCATCATCGCAATCGGTTGCAGGAGGCACTTATGAGTAATGTTCATCACATTCATAAGCAAAATATTATTGACGAAGAAGAAAAGCGTTTAGATGATGCCAGTGATTGGCTTGCAAAAATAGATAGAAACCTTACTAAGCAAGAAAAAGCCTCTCTACAAACTTGGCTATCATTAAGTGTTAAAAATACTGAAGTATTATTAGAAGTTGCTCATTTGTGGGACAAAATGGATGATTTAAGTCGCTTATCAGATTTATTTCCACAAACTTCATCAAGTACAACTAAAAAATATTCATCATGGTTAGGCGCAATGGCAGCTTCTGCCATTTTCGCCATCAGCGTAGGTTTTTACCAAAGTGGTTTTAATTTTTCATTATTTGGTCAATCCGATCAGTCTGCTGTCGTAGCCATGCAAATGAACTATCAAACAGGCATTGGTGAAAGCAATACCATCAATTTACCTGATAACAGTAAGATTGTCTTAAATACCAATAGTTTTGTGCAAGTACGCTACACATCTTCTGCAAGAATTATTGATTTACAACGGGGCGAAATTCATATTAATGTTGCGCATGATAAATCTCGGCCATTAAGTGTGATCGCCGGAGGTAAAATTATTCAGGCTGTGGGTACCGCTTTTAATGTTGAAGTGCGTAATAAGTTAGTAGAACTTATCGTTACCGATGGCAAAGTATTGGTGGCGGCAAAAAACAATGCTATCGCAAATACTGATATTGATGAAATGGCCAAACGGCTACCGAAAAACTCTATGGCTGTATCTAAAGGTGAAAAAATCGACTTAGATTTAACGGGCAATACCGTTGATAAAGTTATCAAAGTAGATCCAATAGAAGTGGCTGCAAACTTATCTTGGCGTACAGGAAACTTGATATTTAGAGGTGAGTCGCTGGCAGAAGTGATGGCTGAAATTAGTCGCTATACCAATATAACATTTGAATTGTCAGATGATGAACAACTACAAAAAGTGAAAGTTGCGGGTATGTTTAAAACTGGCGACGTAACGGGTTTACTTGAGGTATTAAGCAACAATTTCAACATACGTTATGAAAGAGTTGACAAGGATAAAATTATTTTAAATTACGCAGGTTAACCACTCCCTTTTTTATGATCATGTACAAATAATAATAACAACAAGGATATTGCTCAGTGAAGACCCATTCTACAGATGAATTTAAAAATGTATTTCAAGTAACCCAAGACCAGCCAGATTCAATCTTATATGTATTATTTATCGCTTCAGTTGCCGCAATCGGTGGCTTCCTATTTGGTTTCGATTCGGGGGTGATCAATGGCACTGTAACGGCACTAGGCAATGCTTTTAATTCAAGTGATGTTTCTACTGGCTTTAATGTCGCCTCTGTTTTGTTAGGTTGTGCCTTGGGAGCGTTAGCCGCAGGGCCGCTGTCTGATCATTATGGGCGTAAAGCTATCATGATCCTCACCGCGGTTATTTTTGCCATCAGTGCCTTTGGCTCTGGTATTTCCACTTCTTCTGCAGAGTTTATTCTTTATCGCTTATTTGGTGGTTTAGGTATTGGTGCAGCGTCTGTTTTAGCGCCCGCCTACATTGCAGAAGTAGCCCCTGCAGCCATACGTGGTCGATTGGCTACCTTGCAGCAACTAGCTATTGTACTAGGTTTATTTGCAGCCTTTTTGAGTAACTACATAATCGCTTCTAATGCAGGCGGCGCTGAAGGCTATTTTATGCTTGATATTGCCGCATGGCGCTGGATGTTTTGGGTAGAACTCATTCCAGCGGTGCTGTTTTTATTCGGGGTATTATTTATTCCTGAATCTCCTCGTTATCTCGTTGCGCAAGGGCAAATTGAAAAAGCACAAAAGGTATTTACAAAAATATCATCCGAGAATGCTAGCAAACAAGTTGAAAACGTTAAAAAATCATTACACGGCGACAAAAAACCTAGCATTAGAGATCTGTTCATTGAGGGACAGAAGAAAATCCATCCGATTATTTGGATAGGTATCGCGCTTTCTGTGTTTCAACAATTTGTCGGGATCAACGTCGTATTTTACTACGGCTCTGAACTATGGAGAGCCGCTGGTTTTGATGAGTCTCAATCCTTGCTTATTAATGTACTCACAGGTACCACCAATATTGTTTCAACTTTCATTGCTATCGCTTTAGTCGATAAAGTTGGTCGTAAACCGCTATTACTCGTTGGTAGTATTGGTATGTTTATCAGTCTAGGCGCATTAACGTATATTTTTGGTTCAGCGGGTTTTGATGACATAGGTAAACTGGCGTTAACTGAAAGTATGGGGACATTAGCATTAATTATGGCGAATTTATTTGTTGTGTTTTTTGGGCTAAGTTGGGGACCTATAGTTTGGGTGTTACTAGGTGAAATGTTTAATAATCGTATTCGTGGTGCGGCATTGGCCATAGCGGCCAGCGCACAGTGGTTAGCTAATTTTGCGATAACCATGACCTTTCCTATTTTACTCGGCAGTGTTGGCTTAGCAGGCGCTTATGGTTTATATGCGATTTCAGCATTTATTAGCATTTTCTTTGTTATTAAATACATCAAAGAAACGCGCGGCATTCAATTAGAAGAAATGTAATAAGCAGGCACCAATGGATGGTAAAGCTTGTCTAAAAGCTGGTATTTATACAACTAAACTTAATGTTCAAGCATTCCCTTTGGCATCGTTACTTAACGTTTTACTCGAACAATGCTCTTGACGAAATGCAGAAGGGCTTTGTTCGAATAACTTTAGAAACTGACGACTAAAATAACTGTGATCAGCAAAGCCCGTATCATTAGCAATAGTGGCAATAGCAATATTGGTTTCTATTAATAAACGCCTGGCATTTTCTAAGCGCACTTCATTAATAAACTGTTTAGGCGTTTTACCTAAAAATTTTTTAAAACGACGTTCTAAGGCACTAATAGATAAATGTGTTACATCGGCGAGTTGTTCCAAACAAATATTTTGCATATAGTTTCTTCGTACATAAGCAACAGGCTCTTTTAAAGCATCCATTCCGGCCAATGCTAGTGAAGTTTTTTCTAAATGTCGTGTAATACCATAAGAACCAATGGGCTTTCCTTGTTCATTAAATAAAGGCCGTTTTGAGGTAGTAAACCAAGCAATGTCGCCTGATTTAGTATGATTCATTTCTAAACGGTTATTTACAACTTCACCATGCATCACTTTTTGATCGTCAACATTAAACTGTTTAGCCAAATGAGCGGGAGAAAAATCAAAATCATTTAACCCTGATATTTGAACGAGTGACGTTACCCCAATGTGCTCTAAAAAAAACTGATTTGCATAAACAAAACAATTTTTTTCATCTTTTACCCAAAAAAGTACATCAGGCATAAGATCAAACATTTCAATAATTTGTTTAACACTAAATTGATTAATAAACTTATCTACGCAGGCTGACGACATGGTTGTTTTATGCATATTTTATACTTAAATGTAGGTTGAAATAGTAAAAAAACCCTCAAACGTTAACAGTGTATGAGCATGTCATAAAATATACAACGCCGATTTTGTTTCAAACAAAACCGATTTACTCTTAACACACCACAGAAAAATGTCTTTATAGTAAATAATCTCCTTGAATATATTTTTATGACTTTGTTTTGTGGAATTGTCATGTTTGCCCCTGATAACGCTGTAAAGGCAGGTATAGCGTTGGATGGAGACAACAAGGCTATCGCACTATAACGGTAAACACTCTAAATTACAGATTGACTAGAGGAAAAACAATTCTCATTCGTCTATATATATAGGAAAAATAATATAGGAAAAATAAACTAAGGGGGAAAAGAGAACTAGGAGAAAAATAAGCTTAAGTATAACAACCAAATCAGAAAGGTTTAGCTATCGGCGAATGAACAAGCAGTATCGTATTTACTCTACCTTTATAATAAAAAACTATAATAAGGCAAAATAACAATGATTAACAAAAAACATAAAATATTTAATAAATCATTACTCGCCAAAAGCATAAGTATCATGCTTGGCACAACTGCGATAGCGCCAGTTTTCGCTGAAGAAACAAAACAACCTGAAGATAACAACATTGAAGTTATTCAAGTTACTGGTATACGGGGCAGTATGTCTGAATCAATGAATGTTAAACGTCAGTCATCAGGTGTTGTTGATGCTATTTCTTCGGTAGATATGGGTAAATTCCCAGATACTAACCTTGCTGAATCTTTACAGCGTATTACGGGTGTATCAATCAACCGCGTTAATGGTGAAGGTTCAGAAGTTACTGTACGTGGTTTCGGTGGCAATTTTAACCTAGTTACCTTAAATGGTCGTCAAATGCCCGCTGCTAACGTTGGTACCATCACAGGTAACCCACAAGATAAAGGTGCAGCGGGTACAAGTCGCTCATTTGATTTTTCAAATCTGGCCTCTGAAGGTGTAAGTGGTATAGAAGTATATAAAACAGGCCGTGCAGCTGGAGCTTCTGGTGGCATTGGTGCAACTATCAATGTGAACACACTTAAGCCATTAGATCAGAGTGATAATAGTAGCTCTGTTGGTATTAAAGGGGTTAGAGATGAAAGTGGTGATGGTGTCACGCCAGAGTTAAGTGGTTTAACGACTTGGGTAAATGAAGAGTCAACTTTTGGTGTGTCATTATTTGGTTCATACCAAGACCGTGACTCAGGTAGTCGCAGCATGAGTACTGAAGTGTATGAATTGCGTACCTATAATGGTGCAGATGATTTAAATTCTCTTACCATTCCAGGTGCTACCGTAATAAATGAACCAACTGTTGGCCAAATTCTATCCATACCAAGTAACATTGGTGTTGGTACCAGCCAAGATAACCGTACACGTACTAATGCAATGTTAACATTGCAATTTGAACCAGTTGAAGACCTTAGATTCACTTTTGATGCGGCTTATGCAAAAAATGAGCAAGAATCCACATCACTGATTGACGGCATCTGGTTTGCACGACAATTCAGCTCTGTTGAATTTGATGGCAACCCGATAGTGTCTACGCCTGTTAAGTTTTCTGAGACAGGTGGCGCAAATAACGCCGTTATCGGTAAAGATTTCTTCTTTCAAAACTTAGCACAAGCAACAGAAGATGAATTGAAATCATTTGGCTTTAATGCTGATTACTGGGTAAATGACGAATTAAACTTACGTTTTGATGTAGCATCATCAGAAGCGACTAGTGGTGGTGCCGGTCCTGATGGACTTAACACGGTGCGCTTTAATATGGCGGGTGCAACTGCTGGTTGGCAAACGGTTGACTTTACTACGAAAATCCCTTCAGCAAGTATCTTAGTTGAAGATACGTTAAAAGGTGGTAACGCTAACGGTATTTTTGATAAAGCTGATATTGGCTCTCAAGTAAGTCAAACCGATAAATCTAATCAAGTTTCAAATGTTGACCAAGTCCGTTTTGAAGGTCAATGGACAGGTGATGAGGTTACTATTGATTTTGGCCTTGGCTATGTCTCAACAAAAATGAGACAAACACGCCAAGCTTCAACTGACGCTTTAGGTGATTGGGGTGTAACCAATCCTGGTGATATTCCAGAAGGCCTATTTAGTCAAAGCTGTACCGCTTGTGCTTTTGAAGATCATGATCTATCTGGTGTTGATGGTGCTGATGCTAATTCACCGGGTGGTGCAACAATACCATTAGGTAGTGTTTCATTTGGTGGTGATCCAATTGCACTTCTTAACGCCGTTGGTCCTGCTTATGGGGTTTCTTTAGCGGATCGCTCAATTAATACTGATGATGATAATACCGTTGAAGAAGATATTTTATCTGCTTATGTTCAAGCCAATATGGATTATGACATTGCAGATATGACATTAAACATCGTTGCCGGCTTACGTTATGAGCAAACCGATGTGACTTCATCGTCGAATCAATTTTTGCCTACGCAAATAATTTGGGAAGCAGACAACGACTTTTTAGTTCAGCTAGGTTCGTCAATGCAAACTATCTCGGACGATAATGACTACACTAACTTTTTACCGAGTATTGATTTTACCCTTAATGTAAACGATGAAATTAAGGCCCGTGCTTCATTTAGTAAGACATTGGCTCGACCTTCTTATGATCAACTGTTCCAAGCTACTTCAATAACTCCTCAAGAGCGTATTACCGCCTTGGGTGGTGCAGCAACGGGTAGTTCGGGTAACGCACAATTAGATCCTCTTGAATCAACCAACATTGATTTATCGTTTGAATGGTATTACAACGACTCAAGCGTAATTTCATTAGGCTACTATAGAAAAGACGTTAAAAACTTCGTGGGTATTGCGCAAAGTCAAAAAACATTGTTTGGTTTGTTAGATCAGACTTCTGGCGCTGCGGGTACAACCTCAGGTGATGCAATAGCCGCATTGAATGCTGGTGGTTATGATGTTAACGAGGTTAACTTGTTTACTATGTCAGCAGTTTTGCAAAATCCACAAGATTTTCCTAATGGCGCAGCAGATTTCCAAGATCCTGTTGCAAATCCAAACTTTGAAGGTGAAGTGTTTGCTACCTATGATGTGTTTCCATCAGCAGGTGATCCAGCACTACAATTTCAGGTAACAGGCCCTGTTAACGATAAAAGTGCTGTGATTGACGGTTTTGAATTTGCATGGCAACATTTCTTTGGGGAATCAGGTTTTGGTTACCAAGTAAACTACACCACAGTAAATGGTGATATTGGTTATGATAATGGTGGTGCAATCACTGTTGACCAATTTGCCTTAGTAGGTTTAAGTGATACTGCTAACGCCGTATTAATTTATGAGAAAGATGATTTTTCAGCTCGTATAGCTTATAACTGGCGAGATGAATTTTTAGCGTCTACTAACCGTGGTAAAGGTCCTCGTAACCCTGTATATATTGCTGCAACTGAGCAAATCGATATCAACGTGAGTTACACGGTAATGAAAGACTTTACAGTGAGTTTGGATGTTATCAATTTAACTGACGAAGGTCTGCGAAAGTTCGGTCGTAGTAAAAATAATGTTTTCTTTGTTCAAGAAGCTGATAAGCGCTTTATATTAAGTGCTAATTACAAGTTCTAGAGATTGAATAAATTCCTCAGTTTAATTACTTGGCTGAGGAATTTTATATTATTGAAGAGTGATGTTATGTTTCACTCTTACTTGTTGAGTAATTTGTCCTAGTCATTTATTAGGATAAGATGTAATTTTATAATAACAAAGTGAAGTGTGATTATGAGTAAGGCAACTGTTTTAAATAATGTTGATCACAAAAAATTCAAGATTGATATTCGATCTGAATCTAATTTAAATGTTAACCGTTCTTTAGCATATGCTACTGAAATAAACGAATTGCACAAAGAATTTCCACTTGTTTTTTACAAAAATCCTGAGGGACAAACACAATTACATGCCATCTTAGGTTTAGAAAAAGATGAGAATTTGTTTGTTGGAGAAAATGGTTGGACAACTCGATTTGTACCCGCGCTGTTAGCCAGAGGTCCATTCAGTTTAGGTTATAAAAAAGCGAATAAAGAAAGCAATGAGCAACAAGATCCTGTTATCTGTATTGATATGGAAGATCCTCGGGTAAACACAGAGCATGGTGAAGATATTTTCCTACAATTTGGTGGTGAAGCGCCCTATCTTAATTATGTAAAAAAAGCGCTGCAAACAATCGATAGTGGTATGCATTATGAGAAAACGCTGTTTACTTTAGTAGAATCTATGGACTTACTAGAACCCGTGTCGATTCAAATTAAGCTGAGCAATGTAGAAGAAATAAATTTCAGTGATTACTATACCGTTAACCAAGAAAAACTCGCAAAATTAGATGGTGCTAGCTTAACTAAGTTAAGTCAACATGGGGTACTGAGTTTATTGTATTTTGTCGTATCATCACTGGGAAATTTCCAAACCTTGATGGAACTAAAAAATGCAAAAGCTGCAATGTATTAATTCCTTCTAAATAAAGAATAGCGTGCATGATGACGATTAAAAACGATACTAAAGATAAGACTAAAAATGAAGTAAAAATACTAGAGGGGATCACGCCTCAAACTATCCCTTATGATGAACTATTTTCACAAAACCAACCCGTTATTTTAAAAGGATTGGTTAAAGACTGGCCGTTAGTGAAAGCTGGGCAAGAATCTGCTCAGCAACCCGTTAATAAGGTAATGGAGCAACTAGCGCTGCATTACAGTAAACGGCCAATGCTTGTTTATAAAGCGCCTGCGGGAATCAAAGCCCGCTTTGGTTATAACAAAACCTGTACCGGTTTCAACTTTACCAGTCATCGATCAACTATCCCCGAAGTATTTGATGATATACGTAGTCAATTAACTCAAGACGAGCATGATTATTTGTATATCAATTCACTTAAGTTTGAAGAAGGTTTTCCCGAGCTAAGTAAGACACATCAATTAGCTTTTGAACATCCTGAATTTGAAAATAATCAACCGGTTGCTAAAATTTGGTTAGGCACAGAATCTATTGCCGCTGCGCATTATGACCAACCTAAAAACATTGCCTGTTGTGTAGCGGGTAAGCGACGTTTTACTTTATTTCCTCCTGATCAAATAAACAACCTATACCCTGGACCGTTAAGCCCCACCCCTGGAGGTCAAGTGGTCACAATTGCTGATCTCAGCAACCCAGATTTCACACGTTTTCCTCGTTTAAAAGATGCTATGGAAAACGCCTACATTGCTGATCTTGAACCCGGTGATGGTTTATATTACCCCAGTATGTGGTGGCATGAGGTAGAGGCCTTTGACCGTTTCAATGCCATGGTAAATTATTGGTGGATGGAAGCAGAACCTTACTTAGGTAGCCCAATGGATGCATTAATGCATGCCATGATGAGTGTTAGAGATCGCCCTGCCAAAGAAAAAGCAGCATGGAAAGCATTATTCGATTATTACATTTTTGGTGATAGTGAAAAGGTGCGTGCACACTTACCGCCACAGAGTCATGGTGCCTTAGCCAATATTGACGAAAACCAAGCGAGACGATTGGGTGCAATGTTGAGAAACAACCTCAATCGCTAAGCATTAAAATTAATACCAATACCAATACAATATTACATTAGCGCTAACGCTGAAGCAAAGTAACTAGAGACAAATATGATGACCGATTCAAAAACTAAAGTAGTTATCGCAGGCGGTGGCACATCCGGTTGGCTTAGCGCATATAGCTTGGTATCTCGCCTTGGCAAAGTATTAGATATTACCCTAGTAGAATCTGATCAAATTGGCACTATCGGTGTTGGTGAAGCGACAATTCCAACCATACGAGCCTATCATCACTTGATCGGTATTGATGAACAAGAATTTATGTCAGCGACCCAAGCAACCTTTAAATTAGGTATTCAATTTGATAACTGGGGGCAGAAAAAAGATAGCTACTTTCACTCTTTCGGCGAAATTGGTCAGCGCTCTTGGATGGCAGAATTTCACGAATTTTGGATGGAAGCTAAAGCACAAGGCTTTGGTGGCAACTTAGAAGATTATTGTCTTGAGCTAAAAGCAGCCAAAGCCAATAAATTTGCCACGCAGGCAGGTAAAAAGCCGGTTAACTATGCTTATCATTTCAATGCTACCGCCTATGCTGCTTATTTACGGACCAAAAGTGAAACGGCTGGAGTTAAGCGTGAAGAAGGCTTTATAGAACAAGTAAAAAAAGATAAAACAGGTAATATCACTTCACTTATCCTAGGTAATGGTAAAGAAATAGTAGGTGATTTTTTTATTGATTGTACCGGTTTTAGAGCGCTACTCATTGGCGAACACCTTGATGTTGGCTATGAAGATTGGAGTCATTATTTAGCGGCAGACAGTGCAATTGCGGTGCAAACAAAAGTGGTAGAAGAACCACACCCTTACACTAAAGCGATTGCACACCCGGCTGGCTGGCAATGGCGAATTCCGCTGCAAGGCCGTGTCGGTAATGGCATTGTTTATAGTAGCAAATTTTTATCTGACGACGAAGCCCGCAGCACATTAATGGAAAATCTAACCGGAGAACCGATCACTGAGCCTAGACAACTTCGTTTTACTACGGGTCGACGAAAAAAAGCATGGCATAAAAACTGTGTTGCTATTGGCCTATCCAGTGGATTTTTAGAGCCATTAGAATCAACCAGTATTCACCTTGTGACTACTGCCCTGCTTCGACTAATGAAGTTGTTCCCTTTTGGCGGAAATACAGCCCTACTAGCGCAGCAATATAATCGCGAGGTTCACCTAGAAGCTGAAACTATTCGCGATTTCATTATTTTGCATTATCACTTAACCGAGCGTGATGACAACCCATTTTGGGATCATTACCGAACAATGGAAATTCCTGAATCGCTGGCTCATCGAATGGCACTCTTTAAAGAAAATGGTTATGCATGGCTTGACGATGTTGGCTTATTTAGAGTTGATTCATGGGTGCAAGTAATGATGGGACAAGGCATTACACCTAAGCAACATCATAAAGGCAGTTGTGTTTTACCTACCCAAGGATTAAAAGAACAGCTGGCAGCACTCAGAAAAATGATCGAAAATTCTGTCGCGCAATTACCAGAACATGCAGATTTTATTAAAAAGTATTGTCCTGCTCAAGATAAGTAACTTATCAAAAGCATCGATGATTTAAGAATTTGGTATATAAGTTAGGCGTAAAAAATGAAAACTAGAGTTGTTATTGTTGGCGGCGGCACCGCTGGTTGGTTAACGGCTGGCATTATTGCAGCCCGTCATTGCTCAAAAAATGCATCAACACAAGCAACACAGAATACTGAAGTTATTCTAGTGGAATCTCCTGACGTTAAAAATTTAGGCGTAGGTGAAGGCACTTGGCCGACAATGAGAGACACGCTACGTCAAATAGGATTATCTGAACGGGCATTTCTTTCTTGCTGTGACGCTAGCTTTAAACAGGCGTCTAAATTTGTTGGTTGGTCTAACGGTCAAAATGAGCATTATTATCACCCTTTCACTGCACCCTCAGGTTATGGTGCGGTGAGCATGGCTGACCACTGGTCAGCAACAACTAAAGACCTGGATTTTGAAACTTGGGCTTGTGCACAAGGTGCTATTTGCGATAACAATTTAGCACCAAAATTACCACAAATGCCTGAATATGCGTTTAGTTTGAACTATGGCTATCACCTCAATGCAGGTAAATTTGTAAAAATGCTTCATCAGCATTGTGTTGAAAAGCTAGGGGTAAAATATATTCAAGGACATGTAGAGCAAGTACTGTCTGCTGAGAATGACGATATTTCAGCAATAGTATTAGCTGATGGTGAACATATAGCTGGGGATTTATTCATTGACTGTAGTGGTTTTGCAGCTATATTGATTGATAAGCATTACCAGATCCCTTTCAAATCGAAGCAGCATATTTTGTTTAATGACACGGCACTCGCTGTTCAGATCGATTATGCTTCAGATGAAGTGCCTATCGCTTCATGTACCGTTGCAACAGCACAGGAAAGTGGTTGGATTTGGGACATTGCCTTGCAAAGCCGCCGTGGAATTGGGCATGTATTCTCTAGCAATTTCACCAGTGTAGAACGAGCAGAAGAGGCGTTGTGTAAATATATACAAAATGATCCCTTACTTGCTTCACAGCAAATCACGCCGCGCACAATTAAATTTAATCCGGGTCACAGAGAAACCTTCTGGCACAAAAACTGTGTCGCTATAGGTGTTTCCGCAGGTTTTGTTGAACCATTAGAAGCCACCGCTTTGGTGTTGATTGAAAAATCTGCCGAATGGCTTAGTCAGCAACTGCCTAGAGACCGCAACGCAATGACCGTATTAGCTAAACGGTTTAATGCCCTTACATTACAAAGATGGCAAGAGATTATTGATTTTTTAAAACTACATTACATCTTAACAAATCGTAACGACAGTGAATATTGGCGAGAGCATCAACGACCAGATTCAATTCCTGAAAGTTTACAAGAAGCGCTGCAATTATGGCGAACTCAAGCACCAGGGCTTTATGAAACTAACCAACGTTTTGAACTGTTTTCGTCAGCCAGTAAACAATATGTGTTGTATGGCATGGGATTTAAGACTAAACAAAAACAAGAGGCTAATCTTTGTCAAAAAGAAGTCTCATTAATAAAACGTATACGAAATGAAACACTTCATACTACCGAAAAATTACTCAGTGGATTACCGACTAATCGGGAGTTTTTAAGTCGAATTTTAAAAAAATAAATAGGGTTTGTTATGAAACTATTAGCTTTTCTAAGTTTGCATTTCTTTTGACGACGCTAGCTGTTTGACAATAATTTGCTCTATATCTATGAGCAGTTCGAGGATATCGGAAACACCGAGAAAATTCCCGAAACATCGATGGCCACAAAGCGGGTTATTTTCACCTTTCAGATGATGATCAATAACGGCATTGCGCCAACGTGCTGGATTGGCAGGTTCCTTCTGAATAAACTGGAAGGTGTTCAGGTGCGAAGAGGCATTACGAATGTGACGAAAAAATTCGAAGACTTCTGAACCGTCATTGAACTGCTTGACAGATTCATACGCGGTATTTGCCAACATTATGCAGCACGACACGAGGTGGTCACTGCTATTAATCTCGCCGCGATCTGCTCTGGCGCGCAGAGAGTGAGGCGACATAAGCTTATTTGGTGCGAATCTTCCTGAAAAACTGAGGTTTTGGTTTGGTGGTAGAAACATTTCGATTCGCTTATCGAAAATGACAGGGCTGCCACACAGTGAGACTGAAAAACACGAGATTAAGTTAAAGAAATACAGGTCTTTGCTGAATTCGATACATTCAATACTAGGCTCTACCGAATTGGTCTTATTTGTCATCTATTTTTTCACTCAACACTCTAAAGGCTGGAATTATCAGCTTGCGAAGGAAATTAGCTTGATACGTGATCTCATTTTTAACAGTGTACGAGCTTGTTATAAAATATACAACGCCGATTTCGTTGCACACATAACCGATTTATTCTTAACACAACGCCGATAAATATCATTATAGTAAATAATTACTTTTGCAGGTATTTTCGATTTTAGTTAAATATTACTAAGTTGCATACCAGAAACCTATATTTCAAAAAGAGTTAACTATCATGCGTAAAATTAGAATGGGTATGGTTGGCGGTGGACAAGGGGCTTTTATTGGCGCTATTCATCGTATTGCTGCCCAACTAGATAATCAAATTGAATTAGTGTGCGGTGCTTTTAGTGCTGATCCAGCCAACTCTATTGCCTCAGGCAAAGCATTATATTTAGATGAAACCAGATGCTACGCCTCATATCAAGCAATGTTCGAACAAGAAGCACTACTGGGTGATGATAAACGCATGGATATGGTCGCTATTGTTACACCCAATCACCTGCATTTTCCCGTAGCTAAAATGGCGCTTGAACATGGCTTTCATGTGATGTCAGATAAACCCGCTACGGTTAATTTAGCAGAAACGCTAGCGTTGCAAGATATTATTGAACAAACAGGCTTATTGTACGGTTTAACCCATACTTATACGGGGTACCCTATGGTAAAAGAAGCTAAAGCGCGTATTAAGCAAGGGCAATTAGGCGAAATTAAAAAAGTGGTTGTTGAATATCCACAAGGCTGGTTAGCGAGTAAAAATGATGAAGACAGTAAACAAGCTAAATGGCGCTTAAATCCTAAAACAGCAGGCATAAGTTGCTGCATGGGCGATATTGGTGTTCACGCCGCCAACCTTGCAGAGTATGTAACAGGCCTTACTATTACAGAACTTTGTGCTGATTTAACCAATAATGTTCAAGGGCGAGTACTTGACGACGACGGCACGGTATTACTTCGCTTTAATACTGGTGCACAAGGCGTTTTGCTTGCCAGTCAAATATCAGTAGGTGAAGAAAACAGTCTTAAACTACGTGTGTATGGCGAAACAGCGAGCATTGAATGGTCGCAACTTGAACCAAACAGTGTGTGGATGAAATTCGCTGATAAACCGAGCCAACTTATTCGTGCCGGTGTTGGTGAAATGGATGCGATAACCCAAGCAAATATGAGAACACCGGCAGGTCATCCTGAAGGTTATCTAGAAGCTTTTGCCAATATTTATACGCAGTTTTCATATCAAATACGCAGTCGTTTATTTGCTAGCACTAGCGACGTAAACATTAGCGAAACTAATGACACAGCAATGAACGATGTTCCAGGCATAGAATCAGCTATTAGAGGCATGGCCTTTATTGAAAATGTTGTGGCCGCGAGTCAGTCTAAAGTAAAGTGGCACCCGTTTTCATTAGCGCCGCAAATAATACCCCTACCAAATGAATTAGAGAATGAATTAGAGAATGGATAAGAGAGATTTATGAGAAATAAAATGCAAAAAATTAAAGGCCCAGCTATTTTTCTTGCTCAATTTATGGGCGATGAAGCGCCATTTAATGACTTACCTTCCTTATGCCATTGGGCGGCGAGTTTAGGTTATAAAGGTATTCAATTACCAACAACAACCTCTAAACTTATCAACTTAGTAAAAGCGGCGCAAAGTCAAAGCTACTGTGATGAAATAACAGCAATTGTTGCTGATGCAGGTTTAGTGATCACAGAGCTTTCTACTCATCTTCAAGGTCAGTTAGTCGCCGTTCATCCAGCTTACGACCAAATGTTTGATGGCTTTGCTCCAAAAGCCTTACGCAACAACCCATCAGCAAGAACTGAATGGGCGATAGACCAGCTAAAATGTGCAGCGAAAGCGAGTAAGCGACTAGGGCTAAAAGCACACGCAACTTTTTCAGGCGCATTACTATGGCACACTATTTATCCTTGGCCACAACGACCCGCAGGCCTAGTTGAATTAGGTTTTGAAGAATTAGCTAAGCGCTGGCTACCTATTCTCGATGCGTTTGATGAAGCAGGCGTTGATGTTTGTTATGAACTACATCCCGGAGAAGATTTACACGATGGCGCAAGTTTTGAGCGTTTTCTTGAAGCGGTAAATAATCACCCACGCGCCAATATTTTATATGATCCCAGCCATTTTATTTTGCAGCAACTCGACTATCTTACTTTTATCGATATATATCATGAGCGCATTAAAGCTTTTCATGTCAAAGATGCTGAGTTTAATCCATCTGGTCGCAGCGGTGTTTATGGTGGTTATCAGTCTTGGCAAGACCGTGCGGGACGTTTTCGTTCTTTAGGCGATGGGCAAATAAATTTCAAAGCCATTTTTAGCAAACTCACTCAATATGGTTTTAGTGGTTGGGCGGTACTTGAATGGGAATGTTGTATAAAACATCCTGAAGATGGTGCCAAAGAAGGCGCTAAATTTATTACCGAGCACATTATTAATCCAACCGAAAAAGCTTTTGATGATTTTGCTGTAGTAGCCACAGACCCTAATGTTAATAAAAGCCTTTTAGGGCTTTTACCTAATGAATTAAGTAAGGAACAAGACTATGACCGTTAGTAAAACAATAAGCGAAAAAGACTCATCACGAATCTTTACCATTTGCTGTTTGGCTTTGCTTGTTACTTCAATGACCTTTGCAATACGAGCGGGAATTTTAAGCCAATTAGGTCATCAGTTTGCCCTTAACGATGGCGAATTGGGCTGGGTAAATTCCATGGCCTTTCTTGGTTTTCCTGTTGCTATGATGATCGGCGGCGCTTTGTACAACACGCTTGGCGCTAAAAGATTATTACTTATTGCTTTTGTATGCCACTTAACAGGGTTAATACTGACCATGTCAGCCGAAGGATTTTGGGGATTACTTATTTCAACTTTCTTTATTGGCTTTGCTAATGGTGCAGTAGAAGCGGGCTGTAATCCGTTAATAGCAGAAACATATCCCGATAATAAAACAACTATGCTCAACCGTTTCCATGTCTGGTTTCCGGGTGGAATAGTCATTGGTGCGCTTATTTCAAAAACAATGACTGATGCAAATTTAGGCTGGCCATTACAAATTTCCGTCATGTTAATTCCTGCCTTTTTATATGGCGTGATGACGTTAAAACAAGAATTTCCAAAATCTGCAACGCTCAAGCGCTCAACCTACGACAATGTAAAAGCCTTATTTTCACCGCTATTTATTTTTATGGCTATTTGCATGACATTAACCACCACAACCGAATTAGGTACGCAGCAATGGATTGAGCGAATTTTAGGCGCTTCAGGTGCATCTCCTATGTTAATTATGGCGTTAATTACCGGATTAATGGCGGTAGGACGCTACTTTGCGGGCCCTATTATTCATCGTTTGCACCCTGTTGGCGTATTATTGTTTTCTGCCGTGGTAGCTACTGCAGGTATCTATGCAATGAGTATTGCAACGGGTTCACTTCTTTATATTGCCGCAATATTGTTTGCTATTGGCGTGATGTACTTTTGGCCAACAATGGTTGGTTTTATCGCTGAAAACATCCCAGAAAGTGGTGCCTTGGGTATGTCGATGATCGGCGCAGCGGGTATGTTTGCATTAAGTATATGGAACCCTGTTATCGGTAATTGGATTGACAGCGCCCGTGAAAAAGCCACTGCTGCTGCGGTAACAGGAGTTGATCCTGAATTAGTTGCTGGCCAAAGCGTACTATCAGAACTTATGCTTTTCCCAGCGACACTCATCATTGCTTTTAGTATTTTGTATATATACATGAATAAAAAGAAATCACTAGTAAAAGCTGTTTTGTAGTTTGTTGAATTTTTATTCAAAAAAGATAAAGGAATAATTATTATGAAAAATAATCATACTTCAACGCCAATAACCATAGATCATGAAGTATCAAAGCGTAGGTTTTTAAAAGGCCTAACAACAGTATTTACTGGTGCAGCACTCGGCTCAATGTTAACAGGAAATGCTATTTCTGTAGCAATGGCCTATGTGCCAAGTAGTGGCGATATTTTAACTGACGGTAAAGTTTTTAGTAAAACTGAATTAATGTTGCTTAAACAACTATGCGCCATTGTTATTCCTAAAACTGACACATTAGGTGCTGCAGAAGTTGATGTCTATGGTTTTATTGATAATCAACTTTATCATTGCAGTAACAAAACAGAACAAGAAAAAGCAGTTGAGATACTCACCTTGATCAACCAAACCGCTGAAAAGTCTTTTTCAACATTGTTTATTAAGTTAAGCGCTGACCAGCAATTTCAATTATTAACCGAACTCGATCGTGGCGAGTTGCGCTTTAGTCAAACTCAACGTGAATCGTTCAAAGCATTAAAGCAGCTTATTTGCTTTGGCTATTACACGTCAGACGTAGGCGCAACGCAAGAATTACGTTATGACCCTGTTCCTGGTCGGTTTAAAGGCTCTATTCCTTATAAAAGCTCAGACCCTACATGGGCTACCAGAGGCTTATTTAATTAATATACATAAACATAAGGAGTAGGTGCTAACCCCATATAGCGCTTAACACCTTGGTCAGTTTATTTGATATGAGATAATAATAATGAAAGAACAAGTATATATACATAAAACCAGTGAAGTTTATGACGCAATTGTTATTGGCTCTGGAATTTCAGGTGGTTGGGCGGCGAAAGAATTTTGTGAGCGTGGTCATAAAACCTTGATGATAGAACGTGGGCGCATCGTTGAACATCGTAAAGATTATATTGGTGAAAATACGCCAATGTGGCAACAAGAGCACCGAGGAAAAGTAGAAAATATTTTGGTAGATCAACAATATAACATTCAAAAGCAATGTTATGCTTTTGGTAACACAACTAAACACTTTTTTGGTAATGACCGAGACTTACCTTACACCACTAAAGCAGGCACGGAGTTTTCGTGGATACGTGGGAATCAGCTGGGTGGAAAATCGTTAACATGGCATCGACAGACTTATCGCTTAGGTGAATACGATTTTAATGCCAATAAACTCGATGGCTATGGTAACGATTGGCCTATTCGCAGTAAAGATATTGAAAAATGGTATTCGCATGTTGAAATACATGCGGGCATAAGTGGCTCTAAAGAAAACCTACCCAATTTGCCTGACAGTGAATTTTTACCTCCTTTTGAAATGATGGCACCAGAAAAATCAATACAAAAAAAACTTGCTGAGTTATATCCGGATAGACCCTTAATCATGGGACGCACCGCACACTTAACTCAACCATCAAAACTGCATATTTCACAAGGTCGGGTAAATTGCCAAGCACGAAATGAATGCCATGCGGGTTGCTCTTACGGTGGATATTTTTCAACCCAAAGCTCTACTTTACCTGCCGCAGCTAAAACAGGAAACTTGCATATTGCGCCGAACAGCGTCGTACACAGCCTTATTTATGATGAAGTTACTAATCGTGTGAAAGGTGTACGTGTTATCGACAATGATGATTTAAGTGAGCGTGAATACTTTGCCAAAGTTATTTTTGTTTGTGCATCAACCATTGGTTCAACACAAATATTAATGAACTCAACATCGAAAAAATTCCCTAATGGTATTGCCAATAGCTCGGGTGTACTTGGCCATTACTTAATGGACCATAATTACAATTCAGTCGCTTCTGGCGATGTTGATGGTTTTGAAAACGAGTATTATTCAGGCCGAAGGCCTTCAGGCATAATGATCCCTAATTTCTATTATAAGCCAGATCCCAAACGTGGTTTTCTAAGAGGATATGCATTAGGTGGTAAAGCCTATCGAGAAGGTTGGGACTCACAACAGCACCAAGATGGTTTAGGTGTTGAGTATAAAAATAAAATAAAACAGGCGGGTAAATGGCGCTTTGGCTTATATGCTCAAGGAGAAATGCTACCTAGATTTGAAAACCAAATGCGTTTACACCCAACATTAAAAGATAAATGGGGCATTCCTCAAATAGAGTTTGATGTGCGGTTTTCAGAAAACGAAAAATTAATGATGGACGATGCCACAGAACAATCTATTAAGATGTTAAAAGCTGTGGGTTTAAAAAATGTGTCGGGTCATTCAACAAACCGCCCTCCTGGTTTAGCGATTCATGAACTAGGCACAGCACGAATGGGACGAGATCCTAAAACATCGATACTAAATGGTTTTAATCAAAGTCATGACATCCCCAATTTATTTGTAACTGACGGAGCAAGTTTTTGCTCATCGGCAGTACAAAATCCTAGTTTAACCTTCATGGCATTAACCGCCAGAGCCGTTGATTATGCGGTGAAAGAATTAGCCGCTAAACGAATATAGTGCCTAAAACTGCATTTGAAACAGTGCTTAACAGAGTGTTTAAGAGAGTATTTAACAAAATAGGAATAAGAATGAAGATAATAAAATTAATCACACTTTCAGCAATTATGGCTATGTCATGCTTTACGCAAGCACATGATAATAAAAAACAAAGCACGGTACAAACCTATCAAAACAAACCAATACCTAAAATTAGCGTGCAGTTATGGTCAGTAAAACATGAACTTAAAAAAGACTTTAAAGGCACTTTAACACAAATTGCCAATATGGGATTTGACGGTGTTGAATTTGCGGGCGATTTTGGCCCTTACAAAGATAACGCAAAAGGACTTAAAAGCTTTTTAGACGGTTTAGGATTACAAGTAAGTGCGGCGCATGCTAATTTCGACGTATTCGATGCTGAACATTTTGAAAAAACAGTGGCTTATTATAAAGTACTAGAAACTGATACTTTAATTATTCCGTGGGATGACAGAGCTTGGGATGCAGAGAAAATCGATGGCTTCATTACTGATTTAAACACACTCTATACTAAGCTGACAGTGGAAGGTTTTAGTGTTGGTTTTCATAATCACGACCAAGAGTTCAATACCCATAATGGTTCAACATTTTGGGATCTTATTGCAACATCAACACCGAAAGACTTTATTTTACAAATGGATGTTGGCTGGGTAACACTTGCTGAAAAAGACCCTGTAGAATATATCAATCGTTATCCAAACCGTACATTAACCACACATATCAAAGCAAAATTACCAAGAGCCGTTGCAGCTAAAGTGGCAACCAATGGTAAACGTCAAATTGTTGGAGACGACTTTACTGACTGGGATGCTGTAATAAAGGCTGATATCACTGTTGGTGGTACAAAATGGTTTGTTATTGAACAAGAAGAATATCCAGATGACTTAACGCCCCTGCAAGCGGTTAAATTGTCAAAGCAAGGTTTAGATAACGTTATTGCAAACTTATAATTTGTAAAACTAGGTCACGTATTCGAATACGTGACCTAGTTTCTTTAAGTTAAAATTAAACATAATTAAGCACCATCGATAGAGCAGCAAGCGCCAAAGTTAAATTATATAATTAAATCAAGTATGTAAATTTGGTTCTGTTCCCGTTAAGTGTTGATGACCCCTAAGTTTCACAAGGCTCAAATATAGACTATATTAAGGCCACAAAGAGCAAAGCAATAACGGTGAATTATTATGCGAGTAGAAACTATCAGTTTTCTAAAAAAAATGCGGCCAATCTTCCTCTCGAAGAACCAATGACTATTACTCAAAATGGTACTCCTGCCTATATTATTGAATCTTATGAAGATAGAATGCGTCGAGATAAAACTATTGCTTTATTGAAGCTGGCCTCTTTCTCTGTTGGCGATACGAATAATGGGCGTGTGATATCTAGCGCTGATCTCAAACAGCGTTTGATCAATCATCGTTCGAACTTAAAGGACGAAAAATGATGTTCGGATAGAATACACCGAAACTTTTAATAATCTATTGAATGACCTTATCGATCACCTAAGCCCTTATTCGAGTGAAGAACAGGGCGTTATTTGTATTGAGGATTTCATCAAACGATTTGAAAGCCTAGTTAGTTTTACTTCAACCGCTGCGCCGATATCTCAATCTCTGTTGGATCTTGGTGTCCGCACGTTTAGAGAGTTCACAGCTAATGATTTCAGACTTCTATACCAAATAAAGAAAGAAGAAAATAGCATTAAGATTATCGGTGATGTCATCATTTCACAAAAACAAGATATACAACAACTTTTGATTAACTATTGCTTACTACACAAATAAAATTTCTATGGCTCTTATAACAATTGAGTATCTATTGGCAACTTACTAAACCCCAGACGTTCAATCACAGAGTCTAAATCCACTGGGCACTTTAGTTTGCCAAGCTGTCGTTTTATCGACATCTCCCAGATCTTTGAACAAAATAAACGAGCCTAAAAATTTACTTATTTCAGACTCATTTGTTAATTGGAAAACACTTAGTACCGTATTTTTTTAAATATAGTATTTTCCTCTGGTTTTAAGTAAGGTTTTAATCCAAAAGATCTTCTAGGGAGTGGGTAACCCCCATTCGTTGATGCACTACCGGGCTAGTTGTGGTGTACAGCGTGGGAATGCGCTCTTTTTCAAAGACAGTTTCAGCAATTGAGAAGGCAGCCAATGCGGCTTCATGAAACCCGCTCAGAATAAGCTTTCTTTTACCGGGATAATAATTGATATCACCCACAGCATAGATACCAGCAACAGAGGTTTGAAAAGATTGCGTATCTACTTTTATCTGATGTTGATGCATCGCAAGTTGCCAGTTTTCTATCGGACCCAATTTGGGTGACATACCAAAAAAAATGACGAGTTCATCAAGTTCTACTCTGCGCTTAATACCATCTTTTGAACTGATGGTAAGTCCTATTAGCTTATTGTCTTCTTGTTGAAAATCGCTAACTTGACCACATAAAAACTGCATTTTTAGCTGCTCACACAATGCATACATTTTATTAACAGTGCTTGTCGCTGCTTTAAAATTTGTACTACGATGAATAAGCAGTACACTTTTAGCCATTTTTTGTAAGCTTAAACTCCAATCCAGTGCCGCATCTCCACCGCCTAGAACAACTACGTTTTTATCTTTGAAATGTTCTATATTACTGATTCGATAAAACAGTTGTTTATCTTCAAATTTATCAATTGAAGGCAATTTTAATTTAACTGGTGAAAAAGCCCCATTACCGGCCGCAATAATGACCGCACGACAAACGATGGTGGTATTTTTGTGGGTTAAGACGGTAAATGAATTATCTGCAATTTTCTCAATATGTTCGACCCGTTCACCCAACAAAAAAGTAGGATTAAAGGTTGCTGCCTGCTGCCAGAGATTATCTATAACCTCACTCGCCTTAGCGTTAGGCAATGCAGGAATATCGTATATAGGTTTATCTGGGTATAGCTCACTACATTGGCCACCAATTTCTGGCAAGCTATCAATAACAACAGATGTTAATCCTTGTAAACCAAGTTCAAATACTTGAAACAAACCAACGGGGCCTGCACCGATAATAACAACGTCTGTCGTTAAGGTTTTCATAAATACCTCCTTGGTAGAAAAACAAGAATGAATTATTAGTTTAATTGATTCTTGTTTAGTTTTGATTAATTTAGTGTTGATTAGTGTATTAAGCTTTGCCAGTTAGGATCAGCAAAATATTCCGGGTAATCTTTTAATGCCTGAATGACTAACACAGCTCCTTGTTTTTTACTGTTTGAATGCTTTATTGTGTCAACGCCCTGCATCACTTTTGCTAGTAAGGTATGTAATTGAGCGTCTGCTAATGGCGGTAATTGGCAATTTGCAAAAAGAAAACTTAGCTGTTTATCTAACGTTGCCGCTAACATAGCATATTGCTCATCAGTGAACTGCTCGTGGTGAATGTTCTGCAGGTTATTGGCTATTTCATTCTTAATATTAGTCATGCCAATATGTAGGCTTTTATCTATAGGCCATTTATTACCTTGGTTCAGTGATAATTTTGCCTTATTTTCTTCATGATGATGCTCATGTTCTGCAGCGATTACCTTGTGGTTTGCAAAGATCGATAAAATGAAGGTTAGGGTGAATGCGATTAAAATTTTTTTCAAAATAAGCTCCTTAGCTTAAGTGTGACTAATAATTTTCAATAAGCAAACTGGCAGCTTATGATGTTCAACGGTATGAAAACTTGATTAATTAAATTAAATTAAGTTTTCAGGTTTCAGTAACTTAGCAAGATAGGTTGGGTCTAAATCAGTCATTTCTATGGCAACGTCTAGAATTGGGCGTTTTTCAATATAGGCACGTTTGGCAATATCAGCCGCTTTGCTATAACCAATTTCCCGATTTAACGCGGTAACCAAAATAGGATTACGTGCCAAATTTTCCTCCACCGTTTGGGAATTAACACTAAAATCAGCAATGGTATCGCTTAACGCCTGACAGCTCCCGCTGAGTAATTGGATACTTTGCAGTAGATTATACGCAATGACTGGCAACATCACGTTGAGCTGAAAATTACCTGAACTGCCTGCCACCGTAATGGTCATATCATTGCCGATAACTTGCGCTGCAGCCATTGCTACTGCTTCGGGCAATACCGGATTGATTTTACCGGGCATAATACTACTGCCGGGTTGTAACGCTTTGAGACTGATTTCTCCTAACCCTGCTAGTGGCCCACTATTCATCCAGCGCAAATCGTTGGCGATTTTGAGTAACGCAACCGCCAACGTTTTGAGCTGACCCGACAGCTCAACCGCAGTATCTTGACTACTAAGGGCGGCAAAAAAATTATCTGCTGTGCGAAACGAAAAGCCAGTAAGGTTAGACAAGTGTTCAGCAAACAAACGGGAAAATTGTTCAGGGGCGTTAACACCAGTGCCTACCGCCGTCGCGCCCTGCGCAATCTGACAAAGTCGTTGTTGACTATCTTTGATGCGGCTCGCAGCCAAAAACAATTGTGCACGCCAACCAGATAACTCTTGTCCAAAACTAAGCGGCATGGCGTCCATCAAATGGGTGCGACCAATTTTGAGTTGATTAGCCAACGGCAGCTCTTTGATTAAAATTATGTTTTGTAACTGTTTTAGTGCGGGCAATAGTTGTTGTTCGAGCGCCAGCTGAGCGCTAAGATGGATTGCAGTAGGAATAACATCGTTACTGCTTTGACTACAATTCACTTGATCATTGGGATGAATTGGTCGGTTAAGTTGATTGCTAGCCAACGTTGCAATCACCTCATTAACATTCATGTTAGTGCTGGTTCCAGAGCCAGTTTGAAACACATCAATGGGAAACTGATCCATATGTTTTCCGCCAGCAATCGCCATCGCAGCGTCATAAATCACCTTGGCCGTTTCACAATCAAGCAGCCCAAGTTCAGCATTTGCTCTGGCAGCAGCAGCTTTAATCAAACCAAGACTTTGAATAAAGTTTTTCGGCATCACCAAATGACTAATGGTGAAGTTATTTACCGCTCGCTGGGTTTGAGCTCCGTACAGCGCTTTACGGGGAACGTTAACCTCCCCTAAGCTATCCGCTTCGATCCGATATTGTGAGTCCATCACAGCCTCCGCAAATTTTAAAGTTTTATAGTTTTACAGCTATATGGTTTTGTCTTACGACCTGCCAATTAGCCTTGTGCAACTATCCGGTTAAGTACATAAGTCAACACGCCACCTGCCTGATAATAGTCAATTTCGACCCCCGTATCTAAACGCGATAATAATTGAATTTTACGTTGTTCTCCTGAGGGATAATGAATCACAGCATTCAGTTTTTGATTAGCGCTGAGTTCACCGGTCAAACCCAAAATATCAACGGTTTCATCACCACTCAATTTTAGTGTCTTACGATCATCTCCAGACATAAATTGCAGTGGCAATACGCCCATACCTGCTAAATTAGAACGATGAATTCGCTCAAAACTCTCGGCAATAACTGCTTTTACGCCCAATAGTAATGTACCTTTAGCCGCCCAATCACGACTAGAACCCGTGCCATATTCTTTACCGGCAATGATAACACTAGCCCGTCCATTTTTCTGATACGCCATTGCTGCATCATAAATAGGCATTGGTTTAGATTCGCCTTGTAAATGCGTATAGCCTCCCTCTTTGTCTGGCGTCATTTCATTGCGGAGTCGAATATTACCAAACGTACCTCGCATCATGATTTGGTGATTACCGCGACGTGAACCGTACGAATTAAAATCGCTGTCTTTAACGCCATGGTCGCGTAGAAACTGTGCTGCAGGACTGTCTTTAGGAATCGCGCCAGCGGGTGAAATATGATCGGTTGTAATTGAGTCGCCCAACATTGCCAACATTGGCGCATCAACAATATCGGCATGATTATCGCGGTATTGCGGTTCAAAAAAAGGTGGTAGTTGTATATAGGTTGATTGCTCTGAAAACTCATAACTGGCACCCTCACCAGACTTAATCGCTTGCCACAAGGTATTACCTTCAAATACTGCACCGTATTGTTGCTTAAACATCAGGTGAGTGACACTTTTGAGTAACTCACTAATTTCTGCATTGCTTGGCCAGATATCTTTTAAATAGACCTTGTTTCCGTCACTTCCTATGCCAATGGAATCCTGTCCCAAATCGATTCGTGTGGTGCCAGCCAGAGCGTAGGCGACAACTAACGGTGGTGATGCTAACCAGTTAGCTTGCACTAAGGGGTGAATACGTCCCTCAAAATTTCGATTACCCGATAATACGGCACTGACAATAACATCGTTGTCCTGAATGCAATCTTCTACTGGCTTAGATAATGGACCTGAATTACCAATGCAGGTGGTACAACCATAGCCCACCAAATTAAATCCTAGTTCATCCAGCGCTTGTTGTAATCCGGTTGCTTGAAGATAATCAGTAACCACGCGCGATCCGGGAGCAAGTGACATTTTCACCCAAGATTTACAAACCAGCCCTTTTGCCAAGGCTTTCTTGGCTAACAACCCTGCCGCCAACATCACCGCAGGGTTCGAGGTATTGGTACAAGAGGTAATTGCCGCAATAACCACATCACCATGATGAAGCGAATCATCACTACCCGCGAGTGCAAATTTCTTGGCTTGTTGCTCATGCTTGCCGCTAAGTTGAATAAAATCATCAATCGCGACTTTTAACTGACGCATTGGCACGCGATCTTGCGGACGTTTCGGTCCGGCCAAATTGGCTTGAACGCTGCTCATATCAAGATGTAAACGGGCAGAATAATCAGCCGTTGGGGTGTTTTCATCGTGCCACATGCCCTGTACTTTATAATAGGCTTCAACCAAATCAATGGTTTGTTGTTCTCGACCACTAAGGTGTAGATAGTTTAGGGTTTGTTGATCGACTGGGAAAAAGCCACAAGTAGCCCCATATTCGGGTGCCATATTGGCAATTGTCGCGCGGTCGGCCAACGGTAAATGGGCTAATCCGGCACCATAGAATTCGACGAACTTTCCAACCACGCCGTGCTCTCTAAGCATTTGTACCACTTGCAGCACTAAATCAGTCGCGGTGATGCCTTCACTCAACTGCCCCGTTAACTCAAAGCCAACTACATCGGGGATCTGCATCGAAATCGGCTGCCCAAGCATAGCCGCTTCCGCTTCAATGCCGCCAACTCCCCAACCGAGTACACCCAACCCGTTTATCATGGTGGTATGACTATCAGTACCGACTAACGTGTCTGGATAAGCAATACATTCGTCACCGCTCTCTTCACACCACACCACTTTGGCCAGATATTCCAAGTTTACTTGATGACAAATCCCAGTGCCAGGAGGCACCACACTGAAATTATTGAATGCCCGTTGACCCCATTTTAAAAACTGATAACGCTCTTTGTTGCGCTCCATTTCAATGGCAACATTTTCATCAAAGGCAGAATCGGTTGAAAATTTGTCAACATTAACAGAATGGTCAATCACTAAATCGACTTTCGATAAAGGATTGATTTTTTGTGGATCGAGCCCTTTTTTGACTAACGCATCACGCATTGCTGCAAGGTCAACCACCGCCGGTACGCCGGTAAAATCCTGCATTAACACACGTGCGGGATGAAAGGCTATTTCATTGCTACTACCGCGTCCTTGGCTAGCAGCCAGCGTTTCAATATCTTTGCGAGTGCAACTTTTATCGTGTTGGTGGCGCAGCAAATTTTCCAAGAGCACCTTGATTGACACAGGCAAGCGCTCAATTGACTCATTATTTGCTAGTTCACCGCTGTTTATCGCACTGTTTACTGCAAAATAGCTATAATATTTACCGTTGACGGTTAGTGTTTTTTTTGTATCGACAACTGTTGTTTTTCCAGACATGACAAACCTCCGTTGCGGGTTACCTGATTACTGTGATAAGAAAAGGACATTACCTAACTATCAATACAGAGTTAACTTTTTCTACAAATGACTTTATTTCTACCGCTTTTTTTTGCTTCATAAAGCGCCTTATCTGCTTCGTTACCAAGAGCAATATCATTATTAAAGTCTGGAAAGGAAGAGATACCACAACTAAATTGACAACTGAAACCTCCATTTTCGTGGTAATGACTGATTTCGCTAAAGGCTATACGCAATTTATTCATAATTATTTCTGCTACTTCAAGCGCTGTATTCGGTAAAATAATAACAAATTCTTCGCCACCATAACGGCCAATAATGTCATAACTACGCAACCGTTGTTTTAGCAAATTAGCTAGGCTTTTAAGTACTCGATCGCCGGCTGGATGCCCGTAAGTATCATTGACCTGTTTGAAAAAATCAATATCGAGCATAGCAAAAGAAAGTGTATTTTCCTCTCTTTTAGCGCGAGCGATTTCAATTTCTAATCGTTCCTTACTCTTACTATGGTTTAAAAGGCCAGTTAAACCATCAGTTTCAGCGAACTTACGAATGGTTCTTCCTCGTATAACTCTGTTCGTTATAGCAGACACCAAATGCCAAGCTTCGACTGGTTTAGACAAAAAGTCATCTCCGCCTAAACTCAAGGCACTTAGTTTTTGACCTAAATCTTTTTCATGAGACAAAAATACGATAGGAATATTAATATAGGCATCAATTTGTCGAATTACCTGACTAAGTTCAAGGCCACTACAGTCGGGCATGTAAAGATCCATCAAAATTAAATCTGCTGGGTATTCAGACAAAACGGTTAACAATTCCAATGGACCGTTAACCTCTATAGTTTCCATCCCTGCTTGTTCTAATATTAGTGCAGCGAAGTTCGATTGCTCTACTGAATCATCAACAATAACGATACGAAAAGGAAGTTCTTTTTTTTGATGAATTAATCCATCTAGGGAATCAACTAACTGTTCAACTAATACAGGTTTGGTGAAATAAGCATTACCATTAGCACGTACAGCGCCCAAGCGCGTATTTAAGTCATTACCCCCTGTGATAAAAATTGTTTTCAAAGGATGGCTTCTTTGACTATTGATATACGTAATATGATCAATTCCTCCATTTGTTTTCGCCCCAAACATCACATCCATGATCACCACGCCTGGCTCTTGGCGGGTCAATGCTGCATCAAAGTCAGCCAAAGTGGAGAAACTTTGAACATCATAACCAAAGTTTTTTATCTGTATTTCCATGTTATTGAGAAAGTCTTCATCATCGTCAACTAAATAAATAATTTTGCTGTTGAGATTGCACTTCGCTGACGACGCCAAAGACAAAGGTATTAAGCTCGATTGGGAAAATTTTCTGGGAGATGTTACAACCGCTGCTTCTTCTAAAGTATCCATCAACGCATCTAGTTCACCAGAAGGGAAAGGTTGTGACGAATTATCATCAAAGGTTTGTATTATCAGCTCAATTTCTTTTGCTGTATCAGCAATGGCTTCAAAACCATAGGTTCCCATAGTACCGGCTAACGTATGAGTTTTTCTGTGAAATAATTGTATGCAACTAGTATTTTCGGTATCTTTTTTTAGCTGTTCCCAACATTTTCTAATGTCGGCAACTTTGTCAGGAATACTTTTAGCTACGGCCTTGGTAAGCGCCGCAATTGCTTCTTGAGCACTGGGTTGCTTTTTACTTGTTTTTGCAACGTTATTGTTGCTGTCATCACTTTGTTTAGTCATTTTTTTGTTCACTTTTTCCCCAAATATCGCGTATTTGATCAGCGAGTGTTATCGGGTCAAATGGTTTAGCAATTACGCCAACAGCACCCATATCAAGATATATGCTAACTTCTTCAGGCTGTACCTTTGCGGTCATAAAAATAGCAGGCGTGTTTTTAAACGCTTCTATTTCACGAATTTTAGCTAAGGCTTTGGGCCCATCCATATTAGGCATCATTACATCGAGCAGAAGCAGTTGAGGAGAAAAACCTTCGATTGCTGCCAATGCCTCCAAGCCATCGTTGCATATTTTAAGGGTAAATCCACCAAGAGTTTCTAAAGCAATTATGGCTATCTGTTGAATATCATCATTATCTTCAGCATACAAAATACGTTCTAACATTGGACTATTTCTCCTTAATTTATATTAAACTTCTCTATGTATTGCGCGTTTTATTTGTTGCTTTAAATGTTCATTGCTGGTTTTTGACTTAATTAATGTTGCCATTACATTTGAGGCGGCTTCTTCAGGAACATCTTGTGCAGAAAAAATAACCACAGGAACTTGATGATAATCATTGTTAAGCAATGGAAGAAGATCCAACCCTGAACCATCAGGCAGACCAATATCTAACAGCACTAGATCAAAAACATTGATGCTAAGTATGTTTTTGGCTTGCAATAGTGTGCTTGCATTGATCACTTCAAAGTCATCACCGAGAAGCGAAGTAACGATGGCACTAATATCGGGATCATCCTCAACATGCAATATTTTTCCTACCCCTTTACTTTTAGCTGAAAATGCCGATTGAATTGTTTTTATTAATTTATCAGAATTAATAGGCTTTTCAAGCCAATCTACCATTTCAAAAGCATCACCTTCTACTTCCAATCGCCCTTCATTAACAACCGCTGACACGACAATAACAGGTAATTTCATTGTTTTTTCATGGCGACGTAATTCACGTAATATGCTAACGCCACTGCCACCAGGGATCATCAAATCTAACGTAACGGCATCATAATTATTTGTTTTAATTTTCTGAATGGCTTCATCGTAATTATAGGCTTGATCCAATTGATAGCCTTCATTTCCAAGCATGATACTGAGTAATTTAGATACGTCATGATCATCCTCTACAATTAAAATAAATGGCTTATCGATATCCGCTTTATCAAGTTGAACATTCTGTATTTCTTTTTCAACAAATAGGGGTAGATCAACGTAAAAGGTTGCTCCTTTCTCTTCATCACTGTCAAAACCAATAGTGCCTTTATGTTTCAACACAATCGCTTGTGAAATATTTAAACCAAGGCCAGTTCCACCTTTTTGACGTGTATCTGAGCTGTCGGCTTGTGAGAATTTACTGAAAATTTTCGATTTGAAATCTTCTGGTATCCCGTTGCCATTATCATGAACAGAGACTCGAACACTATTGCTTATCTGTTCAATCTTAATCTCTACTTGTTCGCCTTTAGGTGAGTATTTTGCGGCATTCGAGAGAAGGTTTGACATTACTTGCAGAAAGCGCTTTTCATCAATATTAACATTCACATCTTTTTCAGGCGCTGAAACTAGTGTAAAGGCAACGTTGAGTTTTTCTCCGTAGCCTTTATTTTCATCAAGTGATTGTTTTACTAACGGTGTTAGATTAATAACAGAGAAATCAAATTGCATTTTTCCAGCGGAAATTTTTTCGATATCAAGAATGTCATTTATTAAATGTATCAAACGATCGCTGTTGTTGTTTGCAATAGTGATCAACGCTCGTGTTTTGTCAGATAATTCTCCGGTAACACCACCAAGTATTAGGCTTAATGAGCCGCTAATAGAAGTTAATGGCGTTCTAAGCTCATGGCTTACCGTTGATATAAATTCTTTCTGCATCAATTCAATGCGTTTACGCTCAGTTACATCTCGAGTAATGCCGATAAAATGTACAGTGTTACCCATTTTTACCTGGCTGACAGCCAAATCTAGTGGAAATTCGGCTCCGTTTTTACGAAGGCCAACAACTTCACGACCTATACCAATAATTTTTTTAACTCCAGTCGTCATATGATTATTCAAATAACCATCATGTTCACTGTGATATGGTTCTGGCATTAACATTTTGATATTGTGATCAATCACTTCGTCATCTTGATAGCCGAACATTTTGCGTGCCGCTTGATTAAATGTTTTGATATTTCCTTTGCTGTCTATGGTTATAATGCCATCAACAACATTTTCAATAATGGCGGATAACTTATGCGTTTGGGTGTCAATTTCCTGTTGAAGTTCAACGGTATATTCTTGCTGTTTTATGGTGAAAGTGTTTATTGTTTCGTATAAAGTGCGAAATTCATCATGCACTGATGAAGTATCAAGACGAACCGTTAAATCACCTTTTTGTAAACGTTCTGCGGCCTCAGCTAGGTTTATCACAGGAGTAAAAATTCTACGAGTGACAAACCACACTACCAGCATTAAAGAAAGTATGCCTATAGCTAATCCAACGATTAGCATTTTATTGAGAGATGCTTGAATATCAGAAAACACAATACTTTCTGGTACTTGTAACACCAATAACCAATAGCGTGTTTTATCAAGTGGCGAGAAATATATTTTTTCAAAACCAAGTATTTCTTTCTGTTTAACAAAACGACGCATAATTTTGTCATTATTCTTGCCAAGAGAAGCTAGTTTTGAGTAATCTTTGTTAAAGTTGTCATTGTTACCCTTGTCTTGTGCAAAAGTTTTTTCAGGCTCGCTGTGTACGATATAATGTCCTTTTTCATCAACTACAAACTGAGAAACACCATCCTGATTTAATTGAATATCACTAAATAGTTCCTCTGTTGATAAATTAATAACTATTATGCCTTTTACTTGGTTATCAGCCATATAAACTGGGACAGCTATTCTCAGTACCGCTTGATGGGGAACTTGAATTTCACCGTGTTCCCGATTGAGGGTTACATTAGAAAAAAACACTTGATCATGTGGTAGTTTACTTGTTTGTGTTACATAAGTTTTTTTCGCTTTATTTTGAAGTAAAGTATCATTTAATATTTGTAAACCGTCATTATCATTGGTTTGAACTCTAACCATTTCATTGCCTTCACTATCAAGATAACGAATTTGCAAGTACTGAGAATGGTTGGAAACAAAGGAAGAAAATATGATTTGTAAACGTGTTTTCCATTCTTCTAGTGAATCTCCACTTTTTGGATCAATGCCATTATTTAATTGTGCACGCAATATAGCTTGAACAGGGGGGACGCCTCTTAACGACATAATATTATTTTTATGCCCTTGCAGTGAACTTTGTAGTTCATGTTTTAAAATTTCTAATTTACTCTCTTGCAATTCAATTACTTTTCGCTCTGCAACTTGTTGTGATTGTTTGTAACTTAATAAACTCGTGACAAGTAATGAAATAGTTAACATGATTGCTAAACCAAGTGTAACTTTGCCCCGTAACCCGAGTTGAAAATTTTTAGCCATAATTTATCTCTTTGATTTATATTTATTAAAATGAATTTCATAATCAATCAAGCTTCGAATATAGATGTAGTATATATCAGCAAAAGTACAAAAATCACTTTTCAACGGGACGTTGCCAATTTTTTATATTACTTTGCTTAGCGCGTGTAACGGCTAAATCATTTTTATAAACTTCTTTAGCAATAACAGAGCCTGCACCCACTGTCGCGGTTTCACCAATTGTGACTGGCGCTACCAAAGAGCTATTTGAACCAATAAAAGCATTATCCTTAATAATGGTTTGTGATTTATTTACTCCGTCATAGTTACAGGTAATAGTGCCTGCACCTATGTTAACGTTTTTACCAATAAGGGTATCGCCAAGGTAAGTTAAGTGCCCTGCTTTACTGCCTTCACCTAACGTGGTTTTTTTCATTTCAACAAAGTTACCCACGTGAGAATTTTTATGCATCTTGCTGCCCGGACGAATACGAGCAAAGGGACCTAAAGTGCAATTCTCATCAATAACAGCGTCTTCAATGATTGTATTGGGTTTAATTTCAACATTATCACTGATAGTGCAATTTTTAAGAATACAGTTCGCGCCTATATTAACACTATTACCTAGCGCAACTTTACCTTCAAAAATACAATTGACATCAATGCTAACTTCACTACCAATAGTTAAAGAGCCTCGAATATCAATACGTGCAGGGTCACGTAAGCTTGCACCCGCAATCATCAGATCTTCAGCTAAACGGGTTTGATAAGCACGTTCTAAGGAGGCTAATTGCACTCGGTTATTCGCGCCTTCTACTTCAATTTCTGTTTCTGGGTGAGCAGTAGCAATTAATTTTCCTTCATTGTGCGCCGCAGCAATAATATCAGTTAAATAATATTCACCTTGCGCATTCTCATTAGAAAGCCCACTTAACCAGCGCTTTAAATCTCCACCATTGGCTAGCAAAATACCCGTATTCGCTTCATTAATAGCAAGCTGCTCAGGGTTTGCATCTTTTTGTTCTACTATACCGACAACTTGCCCATCAACACGAACAATACGTCCATAGCCCATTGGGTTAGCTAAATGAACCGTTAGTAATGCCATACCGTTTTCAGGTTTAACTTGTAGTAAGTTTTCTAATGTTGACACTTTAGTTAGGGGTACATCACCATAAAGCACCAACACATCTTCATCGTCTTTTAGAAAAGGTGAGGCTTGATCTACCGCATGACCCGTGCCTAATTGCTGTGTTTGCTCAACAAACGTTAAATCTTCACCTGATTTATTACCGATTAAATCACCTGTTAGTGTTGCTTTGAGTACTTCACCGCCAAAACCATAAACAACGTAAATGTTTTTTGCACCTATTTGACGAGCACTATCAATAACATGAGAAACCATCGGTTTATCAGCAATAGCATGTAATACTTTAGGTAAAGAAGAGCGCATACGAGTACCTTTACCCGCAGCAAGAATAACAACAGAAAGCGACATTAAAAATCCATCAAAGTAAGCATATTTATTATGGCTATTATTGTACCCAAGTTTCAGCTTGCTTTGCTAGTGATTATGTTCAATAACCACCTTTTCACCTTGAGCATTATAAACTCCTGATGCCCCATGTTCGATAAAACCCAAGTTAATCATTTTAATTAAAAATGGGTCTGACTCATTATCACCAATATCAGCAAAATCTGTTGCTTGATAACTATCACGTTGGCTAAACTCTTGATCAATTATAAATTTATCTTGCTCAATTTTTTCAAGTTGCCAATGACTTTGTTTTTTACCCTGAGTCATAGTGAGTGAAACAACAAGATTTAGATCAGCATTCCACACTAGCTTACCTTGTAAGTCGGTTTCATTATTGTGCCATTGATATAACTCATGCTGATAACAACCTTCTTGCTTACTACTTATAAGGGATAGTGATTGCTTTTGGCTATTGGGGATGAATTGCCAAATTTGTTGCCAACGATCATCATTCATTGGCTTAGCTGGATACTCAATACTGCGTTTGAAATGATCAAAATGCGCCGTTTTTTTCACCAAGCCATTGCTTAACTTAAACCACGTAATTGATTGCTCACCATCAATTGTTAACACTTTTTGCTTAGTACGCCATAAAGAACTTAATTTAGCTGTTTTCATTGGGGTGGCTTGGCTATTTTCTTGGTCGTTTACTTGGCTAATAACAAAACGATAGTGCGCACCAAGAAAATCTTTTGTTGTTTGACATGTTTGCTCAGCGTTAGTTTGAAAGCTAAAAACAACAAATAACAAGGTAGAGGTTAATATACTTTTCATAATAAAATCCAAGGCCTGTAATTACTTACACGCCTTTCATTAGATAACTCTGTTAAAAATGAACATCTACTATTCGCTAGCGGTTAAATTAGCAGCATAATTCATAATATGAAATATCAGACTTTGTTCATTAGTACCTGTAACTAAGTGTGCACCGGGACCAGATGCAAAAATAGCAACATCTTCACCCGCGTGAGTCTCTGAAGATTTTGGCACTAGCGCTTCTTGGTGGAAGCCAGGCGTTGTGGTATCAACATTAGTTAAATCAAATCGACCTACAGCAGCACCAAGAACATACGATGCATCAGCATCAGTTTCTGCACCTAGGTTTCTATAACCAAGACCATTGGTATAACCTAACGTGGTGTATGGCATACCATCTTTTGCTAAGCTAGCTTCTGTTTTACCAACAGCAACCACTTTACCCAAAATAGGATTACCACGTTTTGGATAACCCGCAATGGTAAATACATGGCTATGATCCGCTGTTACAATAATCAATGTATCTTCTGGGTTAGTGCTATCAATAGCCATTTGTACTGCTTTTGAAAATTCAATAGTTTCGTTCAACGCATTGTAAGCATTTCCTGCATGATGAGCATGATCGATACGTCCCGATTCAACAGTTAAGAAAAAGCCTTTATCGTTATTATCTAAAATATCAATTGCTTTACTGGTCATTTCACTCAAACTTGGCTCACCAGCAACATCGTTAGCTCTATCAGCTTCATATTGCATATGTGATTCATTGAACAAACCTAAAACACGTGTTGTTGTTTCAGGGTTTATTGCGTCAAAGCCTGCTTGGTCAACAATATAATTTCCATCGCTATAAGTCGTTTTCCACTCCGCTGTTAAATCGCGATTGTCGGTGCGATCACCTTCTACTGAACTAACCGCATCAGTACTATTAAAGGCTGCATCTTTAGGTAAAAAGTGACGGCGACCACCGCCAAAAACCACTTCAATACCATCAATGTCTACTCCTGTGTTTCTAGCTTCTAAATTAGCTTCAAAGTTCACTAATTGTGAGGCAATATCTTCACAACCTGCTGTTACAGCTTCACTTGGCATATCAGAAATATCTTCCCAATTACGCTCTGCCGTTTTAGCATAAGTCGCCGCTGGTGTTGCATGAGTAATACGCGCCGTAGAAACAAGGCCTGTTGATTTACCGGCTATTTCAGCAAGCTCTAATGCTGTAGCCATTTCATTTCCGGCAACACTTGAGCAATCGCCGCGTTGGATATCAGCATCAACACCCAATACACCAGCATCGGTTTTAACACCTGACATCATCGCTGTCATTGTGCCCGCTGAATCAGGTGTTTGCGCATCAACATTGTACGTTTTAGCAAAACCTGTAAAAGGGAATTTTTCAAAACTTAAACGATTTTCCTCGCCTTGCATACCTTTTCGTTGTCCTTCAAGAATACGCGAGGCTGTTAGGGTTGAAACGCCCATACCATCACCAACAAACAAAATAACGTTTTTAGCCTTACCTTTTAGATCTGCAATGGCTTTTACATTTTGCCAATTAGTTTCTGCTGTCCTAATCGTTTTTTCACCTTGAGCAAACCAAGTGTTGGTAACACTGGTGTTTATATCTTTGTCTGATAATGCATTAATTGTTGCAGCACAAACATAGCTAGTTTCAGTCACTTCTTCACTAGTTAAGCTGCCGTCACTATTAGCGTCTAAACCAGAATTAACGGCAATACCGCCATTTTTACACTGTTCATTGCCCACTGCTAATGTTGTTTGACTGATAAGGCTGTTAGTACCATTAGCACCCGCAACTCCATTTTCGCCATCATCACAGGCCGCTAAACTAAATACTACCGCGATAGCAATGACTGAGTTTTTAAAATTTTTCATTCTATTATTCCTAAAAGTATCTTATTACTATTGAAGTTATTTAGTTAAGCCAAGCGCTTTGTTGACGACATGAAAAATGACATTTTGCTCAATATTGCCTTGTACTAAATAAGCACTTGGCCCCATAGCATGTATTGATATATCTTCACCTGCATGGGTTTCTGAACCTAAAGGTATATTCGCTTCTTGGTGAAAACCGCTGTCAGTACTATCAATAGCCGTTAGATCTATTCGGCCAGTATTAACTTCTTCTGCATAACTTTTATCCGCATCAGTTTCACCCACAAGATTACGATGGCCTAAACCATTGGTATAACCCAAGGTGGTATAAGGCATACCATCACTAGCTAAAGCTGGAGCAGCTTTACCCACAGAAACAACTTTGCCTAAAATTGGATTACCGCGCTTAGGGTAGCCAGCAATAGTGAACACATGGCTGTGATCTGCAGTGACTAAAATTAAAGTTTCTTCTGGATTAGTATTGTCTATAGCTGCTTGCACCGCGTTAGAAAATTCAATGGTATCAGTTAAAGCGTTATAAGCACTGCCTGCATGATGGCCATGATCAATGCGTCCAGATTCAACCGTGAGAAAATAACCTTTATCGTTATTATCTAAGATATCCAATGCTTTGGTAGTCATTTGAGTTAAGCTTGGTTCACCTGCGACATCATTTGCTCTATCCGCTTCGTATTGCATATGCGATTCATTGAACAACCCTAATACTTGTGGTGTATTGGCTGCATCTAGAGCATCAAAACCTGCTTGGTCAATAATGTATTTACCTTGCGGGTAACTGGTTTGCCATTGCGCTGTTAAATCAAGTGCATCTGTACGGTCACCTTCTATTTCACTCATAGCATCAGCACTATTAAATGCAATGTCTTTAGGTAAAAAATGACGACGACCACCGCCAAACACTACTTCAATACCATCAACATCTATGCCTTGGTATCTTTGTTCTAAGTTTTGTTCAAAATTAACTAACTGTGAAGCAATATCCTGACAGCCTTGCTCGATAGCTTCAGTAGGCATGTCAGATATATCTTCCCAATTGCGTTCTGCAGACTTGGCGTAAGTTGCGGCAGGTGTTGCATGGGTAATACGGGCAGTAGAAATAACACCCGTTGATAAACCACGTATTTCAGCTAGTTCAAGTAGCGTTACTACTTCATTACCTTTTACACTCGCACAATTGCCACGCTCGATATTTTCATCAACACCTAATACACCAGCATCACTTTTTAAACCTGACATCATTGCCGTCATAGTACCTGCTGAATCAGGTGTTTGTGCATCAACATTGTACGTTTTTACTAACGCACTAAAAGGGAATTTTTCAAAGCTTAAGTAGCCTTCTTCACCTAAGTTACCAGCTCGTTGTCCTTTCAAGATTCGTGCTGCTGTTAGGGTTGAAATACCCATGCCATCACCAACGAATAAAATAACATTTTTCGCTTTGTTTTTTGTTGTTTGTGCTAACTTTTGCGTCAGTATTTGCTCGCCCTGCTTATACCAATCATTTGTTTTTTGATCATTTAGCAGTTCAACTGCTGCAGCAGAAAACCCTGTACTCGAAAGTACTGATGCTAATGCCAATACTATAGATTTTTTACACATTATTTTCTCCAACCAGATAAATTTAAAAACAGTTACTGTCAATAAAATAAATTATTTGTATGAAATATATGTGACTAAATTAAGATGTTTAATTGATGGTTTCTTGACACTTATGTGACAAAAGTAAAATACCAGCACTATTGTGAAATAAAACCAAAATAGATAAATATAACCTTGCACATCATGTGTGCAAAAATCACATTGTTCGCCCTTTATTTAAGCATTAAATCGAATGCCTTAAATTGAAAAACTAAACAAACACTAAAAATCAACAGCTTAACGATTGCTTTTAGCTTGGTACATTATTTGCGTTAGCACTATTAATATTGTACATGGGAATGGTAAGTAAAAGATGAGTTCAAAAATTAAATTAGTAGTGATAGGAAATGGCCCAGTTGGCCATAATTTTTTAGAATTTTTAGTTGAAAGTGGTCAAAGCGAGAACTATCAAGTCACCGTATTTGGAGAGGAGCCTATACCTGCCTACGATCGTGTGCATTTAACTAGTTGGTTTAAAAATCAAGATGTTGCTGATATAAATATGGTGACCGAAGGCTTTTATCCTAAAAATAATTTTACTTTATACACGGGTGACAAAGCGACAAAAATTGATCGCGTCAAAAAATTTATCACCTCTGAATCAGGCATGAAAGTAAGTTACGATAAAATCATTCTCGCAACAGGATCTTTCCCTTTTGTTCCTCCGGTACCCGGGCATCAGCGAGATAATATTTTTGTTTATCGCACTATTGAAGATCTCGAAAAAATTACCGCTGCAGCAGAAACTGGAAAGATTGGCGCTGTTATAGGTGGTGGCTTACTGGGTTTAGAAGCAGCAAAAGCGTTAATGGATTTAAACCTTCAAACTCATGTTATTGAATTCGCTCCGCGATTAATGGCCGTACAAGTCGACGATGGCGGCGGCAACATGTTAAGTAAAAAAATACAAGATTTAGGTGTGAGTGTACATACGCAAAAAAACACCCAAAACATTAGTGACGGTGACACTGCATTTCACAAAATGAGTTTTGCCGATGGTCAAGAGTTAGAAACTGACATCATTGTTTTCTCTGCGGGTATTCGTCCACGTGATGAATTAGCTCGCCAAGCGGGTTTAGGTATGGGCGCTCGTGGTGGTGTTGTTATTAACAATAATTGCTTAACCTCAGACAATGACATCTACGCTGTTGGTGAGGTGGCACTTTGGGATAATAAAATTTACGGTTTAATTGCTCCTGGTAACGCCATGGCTAAAGCCGCTGTGGATCATTTAACTGGCACAGGGGCTAGCGAATTTACTGGTGCTGATATGAGTACCAAGTTAAAACTTATGGGTGTTGACGTAGCTTCAATTGGTGATGCCCACGGCACTACGCCTAATTCTCGTAGTTACACCTATGTCAATGATCGTGAAGAAGTTTACAAGAAAATTGTGGTTAGTGAAGATGATAAACTATTACTTGGCGCTGTGCTTATTGGTGATGCCGCTGAATATGGCTCTTTATTACAGTTTATGCTTAACAAAATGGAGTTACCGAGTGAACCAGAGGGCTTAATTTTACCTAGCCTTGATGGTTCATCGAGCGGTATTGGTGTAGATGCCTTACCTGATTCAGCTGTTTTATGTTCTTGTATGAACGTAAGTAAGGCTGATGTTATTAATGCGGTTGAAGCTGGCGCGACTGATATAGCGGCCATAAAATCATGCACCAAAGCGGCAACAGGTTGTGGTGGTTGTACTGCCTTAGTAACTCAAGTATTAAATTGTGAACTAGAAAAACAAGGTGTTGAGGTTAATACCGACCTTTGTGAACATTTTGCCTATACCCGCCAAGATTTATACAACATTATTCGTGTTGAAAAGATTAAAACCTTTGCTGAATTACTTGAAAAACATGGTTCAGGCTTGGGTTGTGATATTTGTAAACCCACAGCGGCCAATATACTTGCTTCTTGTTGGAATGATCACGTGCTTGATAGTAAGCTTCAAGGTTTGCAAGATACCAATGACTACTTCATGGGTAACATGCAAAAAGATGGTACCTACTCAGTTGTGCCACGGGTAGCTGGCGGTGAAATTACCCCAGAAAAACTGATTGTTTTAGGTGAGGTTGCTAAAAAGTATAACCTTTATACTAAAATTACCGGTGGCCAACGTGTTGATTTATTTGGTGCTCGCTCTGAGCAATTGCCTGATATTTGGCGTGAACTTGTTGATGCCGGTTTTGAAACTGGCCACGCCTATGGAAAATCATTACGCACAGTTAAGTCATGCGTAGGCTCAACGTGGTGTCGCTATGGCGTGCAAGATTCAATGGCGCTGGCTATCTTACTAGAAAATCGTTACAAAGGTTTACGCTCGCCACACAAATTGAAAATGGCTGTTTCGGGTTGTACCCGTGAGTGTGCTGAAGCGCAAAGTAAAGATGTGGGTATTATTGCTACCGAAAATGGTTGGAACATGTATGTGTGTGGTAACGGCGGTATGAAACCTCGTCATGCCGATTTATTTGCTTCAGACCTTAGCGATGTTGATTTAATTAAGTATATAGATCGCTTTTATATGTTTTATATTCGTACTGCTGATCGTTTACAACGTACCTCTGTGTGGATGGATAACATGGCAGGTGGTTTAGAGTATTTAAAATCTGTCATTATTGACGACAAACTTGGGCTAGCAACCGAATTGGAGCAAGAGATGTCTGATGTTGTTGATACCTATCAATGTGAATGGAAAACTACCATTGAAGATCCGATAAAAAAGCAACGTTTCACTCATTTTGTAAACAGTAAATCACATGACGACAACGTGATATTCACCACAGAACGTGAGCAGATTCGTCCTGCAATTTCATCTGAACGAACCACTGAAACAGCTTAGTAAGGGGCTAAAAATGACTACAAAAAACCAACAATGGTTCGATATTTGTAAACTTGATGACATCCTCCCAAGTATGGGACGTTGCGCGCTTTTTAATGAGCAACAAGTTGCCATTTTCAGAGTATTAGATCAAAACGGACAAGAGCAATTTTTCGCCATTGATAATTACTGTCCCTTTAGTGAATCCAACACGCTTTCGCGTGGCTTAACAGGGAGTTTGACTGACAAAATAGTTGTCGCATCACCTATTTACAAACAACATTTTGAACTGTCTACAGGGCTTTGTCTTGAAGACGAAAGTGTTAGCGTTAAAACTTACCCTGTGCGCCTTAATGGTTGTACTATTCAGCTTGCAGCTTAAGGAATTACGATGAACGACTCTAATAAATATACTTATTTCACCGCTGATGTTTTTACTGATCAACCTTTCCATGGTGTACCTTTACCGGTATTTCCTGATGCCAGCGGTTTAACCGATAGTCAAATGCAGAAAATTTCAAACGAACTAAATGCCTCTAGCACTATTTTTTTACAACCTGCTGATACAGAAAACTGTCGAAATATTCGCGTATTTTCAAAGGATAAAGAATTACCTAGTAGTATTCATGCAATTCAAGCAGCAAGTTATATTTTGGCGAAGACAAGCTTAAAGCTAACGAGTAAACACACCCTTATCTCACTTCGCTCGACAATGAAAGATCATGAGCAAGTGATTAATAGTTATGTTTCTAAAAAAGATGATGGCGACATTGGCATTGTTCAACAAACTTATGACACGCATGCTGCCATTGATTACTACACCCCTACTGACGAAGAATTAGCGGCAATGTTATCACTTAGCCCTGCCGATATTGGTTTTGATCATTATCGCCCGTTAATAGTCTCTTGTGGCGTGCCTTATTTAATTGTGCCTATTATGTCTTACACCGCGATACGTGAGGCTAAATTTAATGAAGCGGCATGGAGTAACTCTTCAGCCCCAAGTTCATTAGCGCAAGAAATATTGCTTTTTGCCAATAATACCGATGATAACCCTGCTGATTTTCATGCACGCTTATTAGGCCCTGCTATTGCTCATCATGAAGATCCACCTATTGGCGGCGCAATTCCTGCTTTTGCTAGCCACATTTGTGATCACCCTCATGTACAAGCGGGTACTCATGTATTTGGAATACAACGTGGGGCTAATGATGCTCGTAAGAGTCTTTTTTACATTGAAATGGATAACCAGCAAAGTAAAGATTTAACCATACGTGTTGGTGGTCATGCTATGTTGATGAGTGAAGCAAACATTAGGGTATGTTAGTGAAAATTAATTATTTTAATATTTTTTCATTTTTTTTCAAAATAGGGAACTTTTTTTACTTCTGCTACTCTTAATAGGTGTAAGTTTTATTTCCCCTTAGTGTTTCATGTTTTATGCGTCTATCTCGATAGACGCATTTTTTTTGGCTGTATTTTTTTCTGTATTATTATGACCCTAGCTAACCTTGTATATAACTGTAAAATTTACTTCAAACAAAAACGCCCTGTTACTTCACAGTAACAGGGCGTTTATAATTTAATTCACTAAATCTTAGCTTATACCTTAATTAAAAGGTATTTATTAGCCTCTTCTCTTATTAGTCACTTGAATCACGCGTAATTTCGCTACTGCACGCGCTAATTGAGCAGCAAGCACAGCATAGTCAACATCAATGTCATGAGCCTTGATCTTTTCTTCTGCGCGTTGCTTAGCTTCTAATGCGGCTTGTTCATCCAAATCATCTGCACGTGTTGCAATATCTGCAAGCACTGTTATATTATTTGGTTGAACTTCTAGCATACCACCTGAAAGATAAATAACTTCTTCGCTACCATCCTTTTTAGTGATAAGTGCCATACCAGGTTTTAGTGAGGTCAGTAAAGGTGCGTGACCAGGCATAATACCCAACTCACCTTCACTACCTGTGATCTGTAATGATTTAATGCTGCCTGAAAACAAACTTTCGTGTGCACTTACTACATTCAGATTAACAGTTAATAATGCCATTTGACTCGACCTCTATATTAATAAGCACAAAGTATTTACACACTAAGTGCTTACCAGATGATTACATCTTGTTAGCTTTCTCTACGGCTTCTTCAATAGAGCCAACCATGTAGAATGCTTGCTCAGGCATATCATCATATTCACCCGCTAAAATCCCTTTGAATCCAGCAATGGTGTCTTTTAATGATACATACTTACCTGGAGAACCAGTAAATACTTCAGCAACGAAGAACGGCTGAGATAAGAAACGTTGAATCTTACGTGCGCGAGTAACGGTTTGCTTATCTTCTTCAGATAACTCATCCATACCTAAGATGGCGATGATATCTTTCAGTTCTTTATAACGTTGTAATACTGTTTGCACACCACGAGCCACTTCATAATGCTCAGCACCAACCACTAATGGGTCTAACTGACGTGAAGTTGAATCTAATGGGTCAATAGCAGGGTAAATACCTAGCTCAGCAATAGAACGAGAAAGTACTACTGTTGCATCTAAGTGAGCAAAGGTAGTTGCAGGGCTTGGATCGGTCAAATCATCAGCAGGTACGTATACCGCTTGGATTGAAGTGATTGAACCTTTATTTGTTGAAGTAATACGCTCTTGTAATACACCCATTTCTTCAGCAAGTGTTGGTTGGTAACCAACCGCTGATGGCATACGACCAAGCAGTGCTGATACTTCAGTACCAGCAAGTGTATAACGGTAAATATTATCGACGAAAAATAATACGTCACGACCTTCGTCACGGAATTTCTCGGCCATAGTCAAACCAGTAAAGGCAACACGTAAACGGTTTCCTGGAGGCTCGTTCATCTGACCGTAAACTAACGATACTTTATCAAGTACGTTAGAGTCGTTCATTTCGTGATAGAAATCGTTACCTTCACGAGTACGCTCACCAACACCAGCAAATACTGAGTAACCACTGTGCTCAATTGCGATGTTACGGATAAGCTCCATCATGTTTACTGTTTTACCAACACCAGCACCACCAAATAAACCTACTTTACCACCCTTAGCGAATGGACAAACTAAATCGATTACTTTGATACCTGTTTCTAACAATTCGTTAGACATGGCTTGTTCTGCATAAGCGGGCGCTGCGCGGTGAATAGACCAACGGTCTTTTTCACCAATAGGGCCGGCTTCATCGATAGGTTCACCAAGTACGTTCATGATGCGACCTAAGGTCTCAACACCAACAGGAACTTGGATACCTTTTCCTGTGTTTTCTACATTCAGTCCACGACGCAAACCGTCTGAGGTACCCATTGCAATAGTACGTACAACGCCGCCACCAAGCTGCTGTTGAACTTCAAGTACTAAACCTTCAAGGTCACCTTCGGTTACTTTTACTGCGTCATATACCTGAGGTACGGCATCTTGTGGAAATTCAACATCCACAACTGCGCCAATGATTTGGACGACTTTACCTGTACTCATGTTTATTCCTCTTAATTTAAGCTAACGTGCATTTTGCATCGTTAGCTTGTCGTTAAATTACGAAAACGTTATATGCTTCACTTATAAAAGTAAAACAAGTTATTCTTTAACCAACCGCCGCTGCACCTGCAACAATTTCACCCAATTCTTGAGTGATCGATGCTTGACGCGCTTTGTTATATACCAGTTGTAAATCATCAATCAAGTCACCAGCATTATCTGTTGCGGCTTTCATGGCTACCATACGGGCAGCTTGTTCACAGGCTAGGTTTTCAACCACACCTTGGTATACTTGCGATTCAACATAACGAACCAATAACTGATCTAACAATACATGAGCATCAGGTTCGTAAATGTAATCCCAACGATGTTTAATTTTTTCATCGTCAGATTTAGGTAAAGGTAATAACTGATCGATTGTTGCTTCTTGTGTCATGGTATTAACAAACTTGTTATACACAATAAACAACTTATCAATTTCGCCGTCATCATAGGCTTTAAGCATAACCTGTACACTACCAACTAAGTCGGTAAGTGACGGGCTATCCCCTAAGCCAGATATTTGTGCGGTTACTTTAGCGCCCATGTTGTTGAAAAACGAGGTGGCTTTTGAGCCCACTACCGCAAATTCAACTGTCGCTTCTTGACCCTGCCATTTAGCAGCATCAGCTAGCACTTTTTTAAATAAATTAATATTTAAACCACCACACAAACCACGGTCTGTTGATACAACAATATAGCCAACGCGCTTGACTGGACGCTCATCCATATAGGGATGACGATATTCCAAATTACCAAGCGCAATATGACCGATCACGTTACGTATATTTGTCGCATATGGACGAGAGGCTGCCATACCCTCTTGCGCTTTGCGCATTTTAGACGCGGCAACCATTTCCATAGCGTTTGTGATCTTTTGAGTGTTTTTAACACTCGCAATCTTGGTTTTTATTTCTTTACCAACGGCCATGACTTACTCTCCGAAAAGATTACTTAATTAAAAACGTCTTACCACGTTTGCGTAGACTTGAATGTTTCAAGTGCTTTATTCAAACTTGCTTCGATGTCTTTATCGTAGTTACCTGATTCGTTAATAGTAGCCATAAGCTCAGCCTGATCACTATTCATGTAAGCTTGTAACGCGTCTTCAAAGTCATTAACTTTGTTAATGGCAACGTCGTTTAAAAAACCTTTTTCCGCAGCAAATAATGATACGGCAGTTTCAGCTACAGATAATGGGCTATATTGCTTTTGCTTCATTAATTCAGTTACACGTTGACCATGCTCTAATTGAGCACGTGTCGCGTCATCTAAATCTGAGGCAAATTGAGCAAAAGCTGCTAATTCACGATATTGAGCTAACGCTAAACGGATACCACCACCTAATTTTTTGATGATTTTCGTTTGCGCTGCACCACCAACACGAGATACTGATAAACCAGCATTTACCGCAGGGCGAATACCTGAGTTGAATAAATCAGACTCTAGGAATATTTGACCATCAGTAATTGATATTACGTTCGTTGGTACGAATGCAGATACATCACCCGCTTGCGTTTCAATAATAGGTAAAGCAGTTAAAGAACCTGTTTTGCCTTTTACTTCACCGTTAGTGAATTTTTCAACATACGCTTCGTTTACACGAGCAGCACGTTCTAATAAACGACTGTGAAGATAGAAAACATCACCTGGGTATGCTTCACGACCTGGAGGACGACGAAGTAGTAATGATATTTGACGATAAGCAACAGCTTGCTTAGACAAATCATCATATACTATTAACGCATCTTCACCGCGGTCACGGAAGTATTCACCCATAGAACAACCAGCGTATGGTGCTAGGTATTGTAGTGCAGCAGCTTCAGAAGCTGAGGCAACAACAACAATAGTATTTGATAATGCGCCGTGCTCTTCTAAGCTACGTACTACGTTTGCAACAGTAGAGGCTTTTTGACCAATGGCTACATAAATACTTTTGATACCGGTGTTCTTTTGGTTAATAATGGCGTCAAGTGCTATCGCTGATTTACCGATTTGACGGTCACCAATGATTAATTCACGTTGACCACGACCAATTGGAATCATAGCATCAATTGACTTAATACCCGTTTGTACTGGTTGGTCAACTGATTTACGTTCGATAACACCCGGAGCAACAACTTCTACAGGAGAGAAACCATCGTTCTCAATTGGGCCTTTGCCATCAATTGGTTCACCTAAGGTGTTTACTACGCGGCCTAATAAGCCACGACCTACAGGTACTTCCAATATACGGCCAGTACCTTTTACTTTTTGTCCTTCAGCTAAGTCCGCGTACGGACCCATAACTACCGCGCCGACCGAATCTCGGTCTAAGTTTAATGCGATAGCAAAACGGCTGCCAGGAAGTTCAATCATTTCACCTTGCATTACATCGGCAAGGCCATTGATACGAATGATACCGTCTGTTACAGAAACGATAGTACCTTCGTTACGAGCTTCGCTGACAACACTAAACTGTTCAATACGATTTTTGATCAGTTCAGCGATTTCAGTGGAATTCAGTTGCATGCTCTGTTCCCTTATTTAATCAGTGCTAATATTGTAAAGATTGTGATAAACGGTTCAATTTACCTTGTATAGAACCATCAATGACCATATCACCAGCTTGAATTACCAAACCTGATATTATGCTCTTATCAACTTTACAATTGAGCTTTACTTTACGTGCTAAACGCTTTTCAAGCGCGGCGCTTAATGTTTTTGTTTGTGCTGCTTTTAATTTGACAGCAGAGGTAACATTAACATTCACAGTTTTTTCGTGTTCTGCTTTTAATTCGCAAAACTGTTCCAAAATTTGTGGCAGTGCCAGCAAACGATGATTTTCAGCCAATAACTTTAATAAGTTTTGGCCCTTGCTTTCAACTTGCTCACCACAAACATTCATAAACAATGTTGTGGTTTGCTCAACCGAAGCACTACCTTTAAGGTAGGTTTGGATGGTGTTGTCTTGTGAAACTTGTGCAGCAAAAGTCAGTTGTGCTAACCAACTTTCAACGGCATCATTTTCAACAGCAAAGTCAAACGCTGCTTTAGCGTAAGGACGAGCGATAGTTGTCAAGTCTGACATACGCGTTATCCCCTTAAAGCTCAGCGACGAGTTTGTCTAAGATGTCGCTGTGTGCAGCGGCATCTATTGAACGCTCAAGAATTTTCTCGGCTCCCGCTACAGCAAGAATAGCCACTTGTTGGCGTAGTTCTTCTTTAGCACGATTGCGTTCAGTTTCGATTTCTGCGTGACCAGAAGCTAAGATTTTTTCTTTCTCAGCTTGTGCTTTGCCTACAGTTTCTTCAACAATTTTAGCTTCATGCTTTTTGGCAGCTTCTACAATAGAAGCAGCTTCAAGTTTAGCTTTTTTCAGTTGAGCTGTAGCTTTCTCTTGAGCAAGCTCAAGGTCTTTAGCAGCACGGTCTGAAGCAGCAAGTCCATCAGCAATAACAGCTTGACGACCTTCGATAGCAGCCATAATTGGCGGCCATACAAACTTCATACAGAAAATTACAAATACGACAAATGCAATTAATTCACCAAGTAGTGTGGCATTAATGTTCATTTGTGTACCTCCTAATTAGTTATTCGTTAAAAAATTATAATACTTAGTGATTAAGCAAGAACGAATAACATGTATAGGCCAATAGCAACACCGATCATCGCGATAGCATCAATAAGACCTGCTACGATGAACATTTTCACTTGAAGTTGTGGTGCTAATTCAGGTTGACGAGCAGCAGATTCTAAGAATTTGCCACCTAATATACCAAAACCAATCGCAGTACCTAAAGCACCTAGACCGATTAATAACGCAACAGCGATGAATAACATATATATCTCCGATATTATTTATAGTTAAAGTTAAAATTAAAAAAGTAAAAATTAAACGAAGCACTTCAATAAATTAAAGTGCTTCACATAAACTAGTGATCTTCGTGCGCTAAACTAAGGTAAACGATAGTTAGCATCATGAAGATGAACGCTTGTAATGGGATAATTAGCAAGTGGAACGCCGCCCATAAAAAGTGTACTGGCAATTGGAATAAACCAATTGTCGCAATAAGTAAAAATATCAACTCACCCGCATATAAGTTACCGAACAAACGTAAGGCTAATGATAATGGACGCGCTAATAAGGTAACCATTTCCAAAATAAAGTTAATGGGGTATAAAGGCCACCAACCAAAAGGCTGAGTAGTCAATTCTTTAATAAAACCACCAACACCTTTTACTTTAATAGAATAGTAAATTGTTAGAATAAATACACCTAACGCTAAAGCGAAGGTCATATTTGGATCGGTTGTTGGCACAGGTTTCATATAAATGTGCGACATTTCAATACCGGAAACCGTGCTAATTATCCAAGGTAGGAAATCAACAGGTACCCAATCCATTGCATTCATTAATAATACCCAAACAAATACAGTTAAGGCTAATGGTGCAATTAAGGGGTTAGTGCCATGAAAGGTACTTTTAACGCTATCGCTAACAAACTCAACGATTAACTCAACTGCACACTGTAATTTACCTGGTACACCCGTGGTTGCTTTTTTAGCAACACTGCGAAAAATATAAAGAAATACAAAGCCTAAAAACACCGACCAACCTAAAGTATCTAAATGCCAGGTCCAAAAACCTTCGCCGACAGTTAAATTGGTTAAATGGTGTTTAATATATTCTTGGCTGGTTAGTTCAGCAGCTGCAGACATATTAATGTTCCCAATGATTAAAGTTTAAAAATAATTTTAGCTAGGGTTTACACTTCATAACGCTTTTAAAAAAAGTGGCGCTATTAATGGCATAACCATAACGATACAAAACATAATAAAAAACGGTATAGGCAATAGCACTAAAAATTTAAAGGCGAGTGCAAATAATAAAGCCGTTAATACCATTTTCAATTTAACGCCGCTAAAAAAGGATTCAACCACTAATTTAGACGACTTAGCTCCAGCATATTTAAATGCTTTAAGAGCAAAAACTATATTGGGCACTATAGTTACCACACCTGCAGCCAAAGTTGACTGGACATGTGCTAATCCCCAAATAAAATATGTTACTAATGAACATAATAAAACAACGCTAATGGCAAACGTATTTTGTTGCCATGCTAGTTTGCGACCAGCGAGTGTTAATTTATTTGTCATTTCTGTTTATTACACTAAAGTCTAAAATATACCAATACGAACAAAATCGTAAGATACATACTTTTTTAAAGTAAAAACTTTAATTCTAAAAAGTTTGCGCAAGTATACTGATTTTGTCTTTTTTTGCAAGAAAATAGGGCAGTGAAAGCCCCCTATTTGTGCGAATAATTGATATTTATTTTATAAATACAACTAAAGGACTAGAACATTTTAAGCTAAATTAACAAAAAGGATAAAATCACATTTTTATAACACTAACTACTCGGATGAGTAACATTAATTATTATTTAAAACATAAGTCACAAATAACTTAAAATCACCTTCTATTCTACAATTAGGATCTGTCTTTTTAATAATACAGATAAAAGTGTAAATAATTTATTGATAAAACCATTACTTTTTAATTTTTAATTTTTAATTTTTAATTTTTAAAATAAATTCATCTAACTCAGCTAAATTAGCGTAAGAGATAACTAACTTGCCTTTACCTTTTTTATTGTGACTAATAGCTACTTTTAACCCGAGTTTTTCCGTTAGGTTTTGCTCTATATTAGTGCTAACTTGATCTTTTTCTTTTACTGGCTTTTCTTCATTGGGGTTTTGAATTTTTTTAATTAGTGTTTCTGTTTCTCTCACTGTTAATTCTTTTGTTGCCACCGTTCTTGCTGCTTGTGCTTGTAGAGAGTCATCAAGCGCTAATAATGCACGGGCATGACCCATTTCAATGTCGCCATTTTCTAAAAAGGTTTTTACTTCATCATTTAGATTATTTAAACGTAAAAGATTAGTTACTGTGGTGCGAGATTTTCCTACCGCTAACGCGACTTCTTGATGCGTTAAATCAAACTCACTTAATAAACGCTGTAATGCAACCGCTTCTTCCATTGCATTTAGGTCTTCACGCTGAATATTTTCTATTAAGGCAATGGCAACAGCCGATTCGTCTGGTACATTTTTAATTAAACACGGCACTTCTTTCAATTGGGCAAGTTGTGCAGCACGCCAACGACGTTCGCCCGCAATTATTTCATAGTGTCTTTCACCATCACTATCTATTTCAATGAACCTAACAACAATCGGTTGAATGATCCCTTGGGATTGAATAGATAAAGAAAGTTCTTCCAGTGCTGTATCAGACATATCTTTGCGCGGCTGATATTTACCTGGCGTTAATTTGTTAATTGCTATTTTACTTAAATCACCGTCTTTAGGAATATTAGTGTCATTATTTTCTTTACTACTATCTTCTTGTACTGAAGCTCTTACTTGTGGCGTAAGTAATGCGTCAAGGCCTCTGCCTAAACCTCTTTTTTTTGCTGGGCTCATAATATTCCTTGGAATTATTGTGCAGACTCTTGAGTTTTACTTGGTTTTGTCTCAGTGCTCGCAGTTTTTATAGGGCTATTTATAGTAGTATTGTTTTTACGTAGTACTTCACCTGCTAAGGCTAAATAGGCTTTTGCACCCGTTGATGATTTATCATAATACATTGCGGGAGAGCCAAAACTTGGCGCTTCTGCTAAACGTACATTACGGGGAATAACACTGCGGTAAACTTTATCGCCAAAATGACGTTTTAATTGCTCTGACACATCATTAGCCAAACGATTACGCGGGTCATACATGGTACGTAAAATACCTTCAATATGAAGTTTGTCATTAACCACTGTTGTTAACTTTGATATTGTGTCCATCAACGCAGTTAACCCTTCTAAGGCATAATATTCACATTGCATAGGAACCAAAACAGAATCGGCGGCTGTCATGGCATTTACTGTTAACATATTCAGTGAAGGAGGGCAGTCAATAATAATAAAATCATAATAGTTTTTTACTGGGGCTAGCGCTGTTTTTAAACGGTGCTCACGGGAATATACTTCCATTAATTTTATTTCAGCAGCGGTAACATCACTATTCGCCGCAATTAAATGATATAAGCCGGTTGTTTCTTTTTGAACAACCTCTTCAACAGATTTTTCTTCAATGAGTAATTCATAACAAGTGGCAGGTACATTATATTTATCAATACCACTGGCCATTGTGGCATTGCCTTGCGGATCAAGATCTATTAATAATATTTTACGCTTAGTCGCGGCTAACGAAGCAGCCAAATTAACTGCAGTTGTTGTTTTACCCACACCACCTTTTTGATTTGCAACAGCTATTATTTTTCCCACAAATGCCTCTGTTTTTATTTTAATTTAACTATTTATTTTTTAGTTTTTTTTAGTTCATTCATCTTAAGAACGAGCACATGACGTTCACCCACTAATTCAGGCACTTTAATTTCATGGCTAGATACTAAATTAATATTTTCGGGTAAATTAGCTAATTCATCCGTTGGATATTGTCCTTTTAATGCAAAAAATTGTCCATGATCTTCAGTAATTAAATGTGAACACCAACTAACCATATCATTAAGCGATGAAAAGGCTCTACTTAATACACCATCAAAAGGTGTTTCACCTTGATAATATTCAACGCGAGATTTAATGGGTTGAGCATTGGTTAGTTTTAATTGAAAGACAACTTGTCTAAGAAAAGTTATACGCTTTCCTAAACTATCTAACAATACAAAACTCCGCTGAGGATATAAAATAGCCAGTGGAATACCCGGTAAACCTGGGCCAGTACCAACATCGATAAAGTTTTCTCCTTGTAAAACTTCGCCTACCATTAAGCTATCCATTATATGCTTCACTAGCATTTCTTGTGGATCCCTTACTGATGTTAAGTTGTAAGCTTTATTCCATTTATGCAAAAGTTCTACATATTGAATAAGTAAGTTTACTTGTTGTGGCGAAACTTTCAAAGCGGTTTTACTAAGCAAGTTTTCAAGTTTTGAAGTTAAGGTCATATTATTTATAATTATTTGTTTCTAATTGGTTTTACGCTATTTTTTTACTTAGTAAACCATGCTTTTTTAAGTAAACTAATAATAACGAAATTGCTGCTGGAGTAATACCTGAAATTCTAGACGCTTTACCAATAGTTTCAGGACGTGCATCTTTTAATTTTGCAACAACTTCATTTGAAAGACCTGATATTTGTTGATAATTAAAATCATTAGGGATCAACGTATCTTCATTGCGTTGTTTCTTTGCTATTTCGTCAAGTTGTCTATCAATATAACCCGCATATTTCGTTTGAATTTCAATTTGCTCAGCTGCTTGTGTATCGGCAATAGCAGGACCTAATCCTTCTATTTTCATTAAATCACTGTAACGTACTTCCGGGCGACGAATAAGATCTTCAATACTCGCTTCTTTACTCATAGGTGATTTAAGCAATTCATTTATTTGATCAACATTGCTTTGATCTTTTTGCACCCAAGTGTCTTTTAACCGCTGACGTTCTAGTTCTATATTTTCCATTTTTTCATTAAAACGCTGCCAACGACGATCATCGACTAAACCGACTTCTCTACCTTTTTCAGTTAAACGAATATCAGCATTGTCTTCACGTAATAATAAGCGGTATTCAGCGCGTGAAGTAAACATGCGGTAGGGCTCTTTTGTTCCTAACGTAGCTAAATCATCGATTAATACGCCCATATAAGCTTGATCTCGCCCTAGCGTAAATTCATCACGACCTTTAACACGATTAGCAGCGTTAGTCCCAGCAATTAGCCCTTGTGCTCCAGCTTCTTCATAACCAGTAGTGCCGTTTATTTGCCCAGCAAAATACAAGTTTTCAACAAATTTACTTTCCAGTGATTGTTTTAAATCTCGAGGATCAAAATAATCATACTCAATGGCATAGCCAGGACGGGTAATAAAAGCATTTTCAAAACCTTTAATTGAACGGACTAAATTTAGTTGTACATCAAAGGGTAAGCTTGTTGAAATACCGTTAGGGTAAATTTCATGAGTGGTTAACCCTTCAGGCTCAACAAATATTTGATGTGATGTTTTATCCGCAAAACGCGTTATTTTATCTTCAATAGAAGGACAATAACGAGGTCCAACACCTTCTATTACCCCTGTGTACATAGGCGATCTATCTAAACCATTGCGAATATGTTGATGAGTTTGCTCGTTAGTATGAGTGATAAAACAAGATATTTGTTCTGGATGATCATCCCTTGATCCCATAAATGAGAATACTGGGCGAGGTGAATCACCTGGTTGTTCTTCCATCACAGAAAAGTCTAATGATCTTGCATCTAAACGCGGCGGTGTGCCTGTTTTTAAACGATCCATTCTAAAGGGCATATCACGCATTTTAGCGGCTAAATTTACGCTAGCAGGATCGCCTGCACGTCCACCTTGGTAATTATTCAAGCCAATGTGAATTTGTCCCGCAAGAAAGGTTCCTACCGTCAATACCACTGTTTTTCCTTTAAATTTCAATCCCATTTGAGTAGAAATACCAACGACGCGATCATTTTCTAGGATCAGGTCATCACAAGGCTGTTGAAAAATAGTTAGGTTTTCTTGGTTTTCTAGAAATTGACGAACAAAAGATCGATATAAAACCCTATCTGCTTGTGCTCTGGTTGCTCTTACCGCAGGACCTTTACTCGCATTTAACGTTCTAAATTGAATAGCGCTATGATCAATGGCTGTAGCCATTAAACCACCTAAGGCATCTATTTCTTTCACTAAATGTCCTTTACCAATGCCACCAATGGCTGGGTTGCAAGACATTTGGCCTAAAGTATCAATATTATGGGTTAACAAAAGTGTTTTACAACCCATTCGTGCCGATGCAAGCGCAGCCTCAGTGCCAGCATGGCCACCACCAACAACGATTACATCATAAGACTCTTGATACCACATAAATTTTTAACCTTAGAAAAAATTATAATTAAAGCAAAATTGCTTTAAGAAAAATTAGGAGACACATTTTAGCTCTTTTTTGCCAATAGGGAAACGATCAAATGCGTAAAAAGATCATCACTCGATCTCTCTAATATATAAAAAGATCTTTATAAAGATCTTATTGTTATTACTTATTAAGGAAGCCTTTTTCTGTGGGTAACTGTTTTTTTATCAGTTATTTTATAGAGTTAAATGAATGATAAGGTTGTGATCAAACATTGATCAAGTCTAATATAAGCAGTGATCAAAACAGCTAGTTATACACAGGCTAATTAATTACTAACGATATACACTGAATAATAATAGGAAATTAATAGCTTATTCATTTAATTATCCACAGATACCTTTTTATAGTAGTTAATTTGTTAATAACTTATGTGTAACACGGTTATAAAAGATCTTTATTTTGACTTAACCATCGTTGAGCAAGATCTTCTGGATCTATATCTTGACTCATATCTATTTTTTTAATTGCTATTAATTCTTTACAACCTTTTGTTATTAATAATTTATTTAGATCAACACCTGCTTTACAGAAAGTGTCGTAGCTAGCGTCACCAATAGCAATAATGATAAAATGGATCGAAGATAGATCTTGTTCACAATTTTTAAGATCTTTAACAAATGTTTGAATGTTGTCAGGAAAGTCGCCAGCGCCATGAGTGGAAGTGCAAATCAGCCAAGTGCTCTTTTGGCTGTTATTATGAGCAATATCTTGAGCTAATGTTGCTTCAAGGATCAACGAAAAGTTAGGTTTTAAGTGTAAATTTACGTCATGATTAAGGGTATTTAGTTGTTCTTCGCATGCTTCTGCAACATATTCTGTTCCACCAAGCATACTGCCTACTATTATTTGAAATGAGCTCATCTTTTACCTTTATTGTGCTTATTGTGCTTATTGAGTATGGATATTGTATTATTTACTACCAACACTGTCATTGAGATTTTTATTGCTCTTATTAAGTGCATAAAGTGAATTAACTTTGTGCACTTTTTTTGTTTTTTACATTTGAATTTTTAATTGTAATGAAAATAATTTATATAAATCAATACACTAACTCGTAATTAAAAGAACAACATAACTTGGTATCAAATTTGCGGTAACTCAATACATAAATGCAAAGTTACTATTGAGTTAGGTAAATTTAATGAGCCAAAAAGGGTTGCTGAATAAGAAAAAAGTTATTGTTGTTGGTAATGGCATGGTTGGTCACTATTTTATTGATCAACTAAGTAAGGCTAATACCAATAAATTTGACATTACTACTTTTAGTGAAGAGTATCGCCTTGCTTATAACCGTGTAATGTTAACAAGCTATTTTACGGGTAGTAGTGCTGATGATTTAGCATTAGCAACACCACAAGCTTATGATGAACAAGATGTTGAATATTATATAAATGAAGAAGTTATTGCGATAGACCGTGAACTTAAAAACCTTACCACAGCATCAGGTAATGTTTTATTTTATGACAAGCTTGTTTTAGCAACAGGCTCATTCCCTTTTGTACCACCGGTACCAGGTAAAGAACAAGATCATATACATGTTTATCGCACGCTTAATGATTTAGATGCTATTGAAAGCTCGGCAAAATCATCGCAAGTTGGGGTTGTTGTTGGCGGTGGTTTACTTGGTTTAGAGGCGGCTAACGCTATTAAACAACTAGGACTTGAAACCCATATAGTAGAATTTGCGCCACGATTAATGGCGGTGCAACTTGATCAAGACGGTGGCGATTTATTATGTAAAAAAATTACCGCGCTTGATGTCACCGTCCATACCGAAAAAAATACCACAGAGATAGTGAGTGGTGAAAACTGCCGCTACAGAATGAATTTTGCCGATGGCTCTTTTTTAGAAACAGACGTTATTGTTTTCTCAGCAGGTATCAGACCACAAGATAAATTAGCACGCCAAAGCGGTTTAGTCATTGGCGAACGTGGCGGGATTGTAATTGATGATCACTGTTTAACCAGCGATGAATCTATTTATGCTATTGGTGAATGTGCTTTATGGAATAACAAAATTTTTGGCCTGGTAGCACCGGGTTACACCATGGCAAAAGCGGCTGTTAGTCACTTAACTAATGGTGGTGAAAAAGGGCAGTTAACGCGTTTTATGGGTGCAGATATGAGTACCAAGCTGAAACTATTGGGTGTTGACGTTGGTAGCATAGGTGATGCCCATGGCAATACTCCTGATTCACAAAGCTATAGTTTTATTGATTCTGTTTTAGGTACTTACAAAAAAATAGTGGTTAGTATCGATGGTAAAACTTTATTAGGCGCCGTATTCGTTGGTGATACTAGCGATTACAGCCAGTGGTTACCTTTGGTGCTTAATAAAATAGCGCTAACCGAACCACCTGAGCACTTACTTTTACCAAAAATTGAAGGTGAAGCGTCTTCTAATGTTGAAGCCTTACCTGCCAACGCACAAATTTGTGCTTGTTATGATGTGTCTAAATTAGCGCTGAGTGAAGCTATTGAAAAGGGCGCACGAGACATAGCTGCTATTCAATCTTGTACCAGCGCAGGAACTGGATGTGGTGGTTGTATTCCCTTAGTTACTCAAGTGTTAAATAGTGAATTAGAAAAACTTGTTATTAGTGCTGATAACAACATTAGTGTATCAAATAACAATAATGATACTTGTTTCATTTTTCCCAGTGTACCTGACGGCGATATAACACCAGAGCATTTAATAACTATTGGTAAAACCGCCAAAGAATATAATTTAGTTACCAAAATATCTGGCGCTCAACGTATCGACTTGCATGGCGCAAAATCACATCAACTTCCAATGATCAGAAAAACAATGGCTGATGTTGGCTTAGAAACAGAGCTCTCCTTAAACGAAACCCAATTCATCTTTAATGTTGAGTGATTTGTGTGGCACGTCACTCCCAAATATCTCAAGCACCCAATTTAATTTTTAAAAGGCAAAGTAATGAAGAATTTAACTGAAAACGAAGTAATCAACATTAGAATTTATGCAATAGATGGAGGTAAAACCTTATGAGTTCGTCAAAATTCAACTTATTTTCATTAAGTGAAAATATGAAAGTGCTGCATTACAGTTGGGTAGCCTTTTTTATTACCTTTTTAGTATGGTTTAACCATGCACCGCTACTTGGCTTGATTGCTCAATCACTTAATTTAAGTAGTGAAGAAATTAAAACCTTACTGATATTAAATGTCGCCTTAACTATTCCTGCACGTATTTTTATTGGTATGGCTACGGATCAATACGGCCCTAGAAAAACATTTAGTTTACTGTTACTTTTGTGTTCAATACCTTGTGGTATGTTTGCCTTAAGTACTGATTTTGAACAACTGGCTTTAGCACGATTTTTATTAGGCTTTATTGGTGCTGGTTTTGTTGTTGGTATCCGTTTAGTAAGTGAGTGGTTTCCTGCTAACCAATTAGGTACTGCAGAAGGTATTTATGGTGGTTGGGGTAACTTTGGCTCAGCCGCAGCGGCTATTTTATTACCTGCATTAGCCTTATTTATTGGTGGTGATGACGGCTGGCGTTGGGCTGTTGGTGCAACCGGTGTTATTAGTTTTATTTATTCATTTGTTTTCTATTATGGCGTGCGCGATACACCACAAGGCGCAACTTATTTTAAACCCAAAAGTGCTAAAGCAATGGAAGTGACTAGTGTTGGTGATTTTTATTTGTTACTACTAATGAAAGTACCTTTATTTGGCGCATTAGCTTTATTGAACTGGAAGTTGTCACCAGATGGCGTTAGTTTAATAAGTCAAAATATTACCATAATTATTTATTTTGGCTTAGTTGCTTGGTTTCTTTATGAAGTATATAACGCTTATCATGTAAACAAAGAAATTTTTAAAACACCGGTAGACCCTATTCACCAATATTCTTTTAAACAAGTTGCCGTGCTAAACGTTTTATATTTTGCTACTTTTGGTAGTGAATTAGCGGTTGTTTCTATGTTGCCGCTATTTTTTAGTGAAACATTTGATTTAAATATTGTTTATGCAGGTTTATTAGCATCAAGTTATGCCTTTATGAATTTGTTATCTAGGCCTTTAGGTGGTTGGATAAGTGATAAGTACGGTCGTAAAAAAACGTTAATTATTTTAACAACTGGCTTAAGTTTAGGTTATGCAGTAATGGCGTCTATTACCGGTGATTGGCCGTTAGTATTAGCTGTAATTGCAGCGATGAGTTGTTCTTTCTTCGTGCAAGCAGGTGAGGGTGCAGTATTTGCTGCAGTACCACTTATTAAGCGTCGTTTAACAGGTCAAATAGCCGGTATGACAGGTGCTTATGGTAATGTTGGCGCTGTTTGTTATTTAACCGTATTATCTTTTGTTAGTTATTCATTATTTTTCTGGGTTATCGCGGTTAGCGCTTTTGTTGGCTTGATGATGTTGTTTTTAATGAAAGAACCAAAAGGCAGTATGGCTGAAATAATGCCAGATGGTAGCGTAGAATTAATATCGGTGGACTAACTATTGACTGACTCACACGCATTAGACACACAGCAACATTGCTCACCACAGCAGTTTAAAGACAGTCTTGCGATCACCTTTGGTGGCTATTCTACCAAAGGTGATAAAAGTGAAAATCAAGATGCTTTTGCTTTGAAAATGAGCAAAGGGCTTGATTTAGAACTAAAAGGACATGTTGCCGTTATAGCTGATGGTGTTTCTAGTGCTAATTGTGCAGCCAAAGCGAGTCAAATGAGTGTTTGTCATTTTATTGATGAATATTTAGCAACACCCCAAACGTGGTCGGTGAATAAATCAGCAGCTAAAGTTATCTCCTCACTAAACAATTGGTTGTATTCTAGACAATTAATTGCTGATGAAAAAGGACTATCAGAACAATGGTTTAGTACTTTTTCAACAGTAGTACTTAAAGGTGATAAGGCGCACATTTTCCATATAGGTGATTGCCAAATAGCTAAAATTAATAGTGATGGTTATCAAGCACTCACTAAAGATCATGCCACGGTTTCAGGTACTTTAAATCGCGCTCTAGGGGCTGGTTCTCATATAGAAGTTGATCACAGTTCTTGTTCATTGGCGCCACAAGACATATTAATGTTAAGTTGCGATGGTGTTCATCAGTTTGTTAAACCTAAACAAGTTAGGCAAATACTAAAAGAGCATAAAAACTTAGAGCAAGCCAGTAAAGCGATTAGCCAATTAGCAAGTGAGCAAGGCTCTCAAGATAATTTAACCTGTTTATTAATTAAGGTTGAACAATTACCGCAACAAGCGTTTAGCCAGTTAGTTTTTTCTCGGTTGCAACAAGTAATACCTCCAGCACTTAAATTAGGCAGTAAATTAGATCATTTTGAAATACTTGATGTTTTGCATCAAACAAGTCGCTCTCATGTCTATTTAGCTAAAGACTTACTTGGCAAAAAATTAGTAGTAATAAAAGTGCCTTCAGTTAATTTTACTGATGATAATGACTACCTCAGTAGCTTTATTAAAGAGGGTTGGATTGGCGATAAAATTACGCATCCCGCTATTATGAAAATATATCCTAGGGTAACCGAGAGTAAGTTTTTATATCATATTTGTGAGTACATTGAAGGACAAACGTTAGCTACCTGGATGAAAGATAATCCTAACCCCTCTTTAATGAAGGTGCGTGATCTTTTAGATCAGTTAATTAAAGTGCTACGTGTTTTGCAACGCCAAGATGTTATTCATTGTGATATTAAAGGTGATAATTTTATTATTGATAGCCATGGTCGTCTTAAATTAATTGATTTTGGCAGTAGTTATGCGGGCGCAGTTATGGATAACTCATCAGCTGAAAAAGCAGAACAAGAAAAATATAGCTTTAACCAAGGTACGCTTAATTACAGTGCGCCAGAGTTATTTTATGGTCAGGAAAATAATCACCAAAGTGAGTTATATTCTTTAGCTGTTTTGATTTATCAAATGTTGACTAATAAGTTACCTTATAAAGAAATTAGCCAAATAGATGCGATACCAAAGCAATATAATTTATGGCGATATAAACCTATTATTACTTATCGAAAAGACTTACCTAATTATATGGATAGAGTCATGTCAAAAGCGTTAGCGGCTAATCCTGCTAATAGATATGAACACTATTCAGAGTTTCTTAGTGAATTTAATATTAACGATAAAAATCAGCTTAATGTGCAGCATAATACGCCACTGCTAGCGCGTGATCCCGTTAAGTTTTGGCAGGGTATTAGCGGGTTTTTATTGCTCTTGTTAATAAGTGTTTTGTTTTTTAAATCGTAATATTGTCAACGTGACTATTGCACAATAATCTTTCATTTTTTGCACTATAGCAGTTCATATTTGTTTTATTTATTTTTTGTTTAAATAAAAAGCCTATTAAAACAATATCTTATTTGTATTTTTTTGATGGCGCAAGTGTTGCAATAAAGCTTATGTATAACCGCCAGCTTAAATAAATAGTAATAAATATGACCGATAAACAGCGACACGCGATAATAGATCCTAAACTTTTAACCACTGACATTAATACAACGTGCCCTTATTGCGGTGTTGGTTGTGGTATTACCGTTTCAAATAGTACTAACCACTCTGCTCAAGCAGTACTTATTAATGGCGATAAATACCATCCAGCTAATTTTGGTAAATTATGTATTAAAGGTAAAAATTTAGCTGATACGTTAGATAATGATAATCGTCTTTTAGCACCACAAATAGACAACAAGGTACAAAAATGGTCTAGAGCGCTTGATTTTGTTGCCAGTAAAATAAACCAATCTATTGATGAATACGGCAAAGAGTCTGTTGGTTTTTATGTTTCAGGGCAATTACTTACCGAAGATTATTATGTTGCTAATAAGTTAATGAAAGGCTTTATTGGTAGTGGCAATATTGATACGAACTCTCGTTTGTGTATGTCTTCAGCTGTTTCTGCGCACAAACGTGCTTTTGGTGAAGATATTGTGCCAATGAGTTATTCAGATATCACTAAAGCTGATTTAATTGTACTAGCTGGTTCAAATCTAGCATGGTGTCATCCAGTACTTTATCAAAGAATTAGAGAAGAAAAGGCTCGTAGGCCAGAGCTAACCCTTGTTGTAATTGACCCCAGAGTAACCGCCTCTACTGAATTGGCTGATCTGCATTTACCCATAAAAGCAGGGCAAGATGTTACATTATTTAATGGTTTATTAAATTACTTAAATCAACACGGCTTTATTAATCAAGCGTTGTTAACGTCAGTCGACCAATCATCTAGTCAAGAATTTAGTCAAAAATCAGATTTAGCGCAAGCATTAATTAACGCTAAAGCAGACAGTTTACTGCTTTCAAATACGGGTTTATCTGCACAAGACATAGAAAAATTTTATCAACTCTTTGCTACTAAAAATAAAGTGGTAACGCTATTTTCTCAAGGTATTAACCAATCAAAACAAGGCACAGATCAGGTTAATGGCATTATCAATTGTCATTTAGTTACCAATAAAATAGGTAAAGAGGGTAGCGGAGTATTCTCAATTACCGGGCAACCTAATGCCATGGGCGGACGTGAGGTAGGTGCATTAGCAAATACTTTAGCAAGCCACATAGAATTTACAGATTCGCATTTACATGAAGCATTAGCAGACTTTTGGCAAACAAATAACCTCGCTAAAAATGAAGGTTTTAAAGCCGTTGAGTTATTTGATGCCGTAGCGTCTGGAAAAATTAAAGTATTATGGATAATGGCAACTAACCCTTTGGTAAGTATGCCTAATCATGAAAAAATTAAACAAGCGTTAAAAAAATGTCCGTTAGTTATTGTCAGTGATTGTGTTGCAAGCAACGACACGCTTAGCTATGCCGATGTTATTTTACCGGCACAAACGTGGGGAGAAAAATCAGGCACAGTCACTAATTCAGAAAGACGAATATCTCGACAACGCTCCTTTTTAACTCCTTTTGGTCAAGCTAAACCAGATTGGTGGATTATCAGTGAAGTAGCAAAACGTATGGGCTTTGCTGCACAGTTTTCTTATGACTCTGCCCAGCAAATATTTACAGAGCATGCACGTTTATCAGGTTTGAACAATGAAGGTAGCCGAGCGTTTGATATTTCAGCATTTGGTCAATTAACGCCAGACCAATATCATCGATTACAACCTTCACAGTGGCCACAACCTCAAGGCCATCCAATTAAAGTAAATGAGCAAAATTTTTTTAACGATGGGCATTATTATCATACAAATAATAAAGCGCGCGTTGTTGCCATTAAAAGTAATACAGAAACTGAAGATGCTCATTTGTTTACCTTAAACACAGGGCGAAATAGAGATCAATGGCATACCCAAACTCGCAGTGGAAAATCAGGTGTTTTATCGCAGCGCCATCCTGAGCCTGAAGTTGAAATTAACCAGCAAGATGCGGCTTTACTCAATATTACTAATGGACAACTAGTCACAATAGAAACCGATGATAAGCGAGTGAAAGAACAATTTCTAATTCGAGCCAGGGTGACTAAGTCTCAGCGTCAACAGGAGTTGTTTATTGCCATTCATTGGTCAGCTAGTAACTTTAACCAAGGCTGCGTGAGTAAATTTGTAAAAGCAAATATTGATGTGCTTTCAGGTCAGCCAGCATTTAAACACAGCAAGGTTAGCGTTAAAGCATGGCAAACCTGTAGCGAAGCCATGTTAGTGGTTAAAAATGCGATTAATGAAAACTTAGCAACGTATCAAGTTGAACAAAAAATTACGGGTGGTTACTGTTACTATTTGGCGAGTACAGAATCGCCGACATATTTTTTTGAACGACTTAATAAGTTTGTTTTATCTGACTCGGAGCAAATGATTGATCATAATAAAGTACAAATACTTAATGCCAGTGATCCTACTAAAAAATACTTTAGAAAAAGTTATTTTGTAGAAGATAATATGCAAGCGACTATTTTAGTTGCCCAGCAAAAAGATGACTTACCACAAGGATGGATAAGTCAACTATTTAAATTAACAGACAGTGCTGATGTTAAAAGAAACGTGATATCTGGTGATAGTAAGCGTTTACAATCAAAAAATACTTTTTGTCAATGTTTACAAGTTGAATTGAATGATATTGAACAGGCAATAGCCTCAGGTGAAATAACAGTTGATAGTATTCGAGTTAAAACCAAAGCAGGTAACGGCTGTGGTAGTTGTATTGGCGATATAGCGCTTAAACTTAAACAATACGCGGTGTAATCTATTATTTAGTATTACTTACTATTGAAAATATGTGCGACAATTGCGATCGAAAAAATTCAATCAATAGGTATTTAAGGTCCATTATGAAACTTTTAGTTCGTAACCTTTCACGTTCAACCACAGAGCAAGAGCTCCGTGTTTTGTTTTCTGCTCATGGTTCTGTTAAAGAATGTAGCTTAGTTTTAGACCAAGAAACAGGTAAATCAAAAGGCTTTGCCTTTGTTGAAATGCCTAACGAAAGTGAAGCAAAATCTGCAATTTCAACCTTACATGAAACAAGGGTTGCAAATAACAGAATTCGAGTAAAAATAGCGCAATAATAAGTGTTTTCGCTATATAAGAAATAAAAATCAAAAGTCAGTTTTATTTAATGCTGGTTTTTGATTTTTTGTTGTTATTGTCACTATTTTCCAATACAAAAAGAGCTGAATATTTTACTCAGTAAATCATCACTGGTGAACTCACCCGTAATTTGATCCAATTCTAGCTGACAAATTCGTAACTCTTCTGCTAAAATTTCACCCGCTACATAAGACTCTAGTTGATCTAACCCTGTAATTAAGTGCTGATGAGTGTTGTCTAAAGCGGTTAAATGGCGTCTTCTAGCCATAAACCCACCCTCAGTGCTACCTTGGTATCCCATTATAGCTTTTAAATGCTCTTTTAAGTGGTCAACGCCTAATCCTGTTTTTGCTGACAAGGTCACTGCCGCGTGAGTTTTATTATTCTTGTCAGTAAATTCAGTTAGCCCTATATTGGCTTGCTCAACAGATTGATTAAGGTCTGCTTTGTTTCTTACTAACGTCAGGCCAATATGACTTGGTAGTTTTTCAAAAAACTCAGGATAGTAATTTTTAATATCTTGTTCATCTTCTAATATATTATGGTTTTCACTGGCATCAACCATTAATAATACTCTATCAGCTTGCTTTATTTCTTGCCAAGCACGCTCAATACCTATTTGCTCAACTTTATCATCACTGTCACGTAAGCCTGCGGTATCAATAATGTGTAGCGGCATTCCGTCAATGTGAATTTGTTCCGTTAGTACGTCACGGGTAGTACCTGCAATGTCAGTAACAATGGCGCTTTCTTTGCCACTTAACGCATTTAGCAAGCTTGATTTCCCTGCATTGGGTTTGCCTGCAATAACAACACGCATACCTTCGCGAATTATACTGCCTTGCTGGGCTTGTTTACGCACGCTTTCAACTTTGCTGATGATCGCTTTAAGGTCAGTAACTATTTTTTTGTCGGCAAGAAAATCTATTTCTTCTTCTGGAAAATCAATCGCCGCTTCAACGTACATGCGCAGGTGAATAATGCTTTCTACCATTTCATTAACTAATTTAGAAAAATTACCTTGGAGCGAGTGCAGGGCAGAGCGTGCAGCTTGCTCAGAACTAGAATTGATTAAATCAGCAATCGCTTCGGCTTGCGTTAAATCGAGTTTGTCATTTAAAAAAGCCTGTTCACTAAATTCTCCCGGCTTAGCCATAATTACCTGAGGTAAGGCAAGAACAGCTTTAAGCAGCATGTCTAAAATAACTGGGCCGCCATGGCCTTGAAATTCGATAACATCTTCACCAGTAAATGAATTAGGTGCTTGAAAATATAAAGCAATACCTTGATCTAGTATTTCACTGTTAGCATTTGAAAAAGATAAATATTCAGCTTTTCTTATTTCTGGAACTTTGCCTAAAATTGCCAGTGCAACATTTTTTGCTTCTGGTCCAGATACACGAATAATACCAACACCACCACGACCTGGTGCGGTTGCTTGTGCTGCAATAGTTGACTTTCCACTGAGCTTTCCATTAGATAACGATGTCATTGATTGATTTAAGCCTAAAAGATCTAAGAGATTGAATGGGTATTATTTTACGTTATTTAGCGTCAACTAACAAAAAAGCGATTTCTTTTTCAAGAAACCGCTTTTATATATTTACCTTATTAACCGTTAGCTTTCTTTTGCTAACTTTTTCTTTTCAATACCGCTAAAAATTATTTTCATTTGAGTAATTGAAATCATATTACTAACAAACCAATAAAGTACTAGGCCTGATGGGAACCATGCCATAAATATTGAGAAGGCAACGGGCATATATTGCATAATTTTTTGTTGCATTGGATCTTGTATCGTCATCGGTTGCATTTTCTGCATTACATACATACTAATACCCATTAACACGGGTAATACATAGTATGGGTCCATTGCAGATAAATCTTGTATCCAGAAAATAAACGGTGCATGGCGCAATTCAACACTTTCCAAAAACACCCAGTAAAGCGCTAAAAAAATAGGCATTTGGAGAATTAAGGGTAAACAACCACCGGCAGGGTTTACTTTTTCTTTACGATACATCTCCATGGTCGCTTGTGACATTTTTTGTCTATCATCACCAAAACGTTCTTTTAACTGTGCCATTTTAGGCGCTAATTCACGCATTTTAGCCATTGAGGTATATTGCGCTTTAGTTAACGGGTACATACCCCCTTTAACAATTAAGGTAATGATAATAATTGCAACACCCCAGTTAGTTACAAAACTTTGAATTTTAAGTAGTAACCAAAATAGCGGTTGACTAATCATCCATAAAAATCCGTAATCAATGGTTAAATCTAAGCTAGGCGCTATTTTCTTTAACACTTCTTGATCTTTAGGACCCACATAAAAAATGGCGGATGTTTTACCTTGTTGACCTGCGTCAATAGTGATGGCAGGTGCTTTAAAACCGATAACCGCTTCTTGGTTATTACTAAAATTAGTATAAAGTTGATTGTTTTCTTCACCATTTGGCACCCAAGCAGAAACAAAATAATGCTCAAGCATGGCAATCCAGCCACCGGGTGTTGTTTTATTTAAGTTAGCTTCGGCAATATCGTCAAAATCATATTTTTCATAACGATCTTCATTTGTAGAGAAGGCTGCACCACGATAGGTTGGTAACATGCCTGTTGAAGTATCTTTTAGGGTTGATTGCTTAAGTTGACCATACATTTGCACAGACATGCTATTGCTTGTGTTGTTATTGATTACATAATCAACACCTACGCTGTAGCTACCTGCACTAAATGAAAAACGCTTTGTTACGCTAAGGCCGTTATCGTCTTGAAAAGTTAAATCTACGGTTAGGTTGTTACCACTTAATTCATAGCTAGTTTGCGCACTACTATAAATTGGGCGACCTTTAATTATTCTATCAACACCGTTAGCGCCAGTTAAACCAGATTGTGCAACATACTTTTGATTTCCATTTTGCATAATAGTAAATGGAATATCGTTACCTTGTTCGGTATGAAACTTAATTAACTTAGCTTCAACAATATCACCACCCTGAGTATTAATTTTTAGTCGTAAAGTATCGGTGGTTACGCTAATTAATTTTGCACTTGAAGCGGTGTTTTTTGCAATAGGTGCAGATGAATCAGTTGATTCAGGAACGAACTCTGCATCAGAAACTTGTTCATTATTGATACCCTGACTAATAGTTGGTTGTTCAACTGCTGGCGCATTTTGTAATTGCCACTGACTAAAAAGTAAGTATGTAACAACCATAAGCGCAATAAAAAGCAGACTGCGTTGAGATTCCATAAGATTTAATTCTCTTGTTTTTGGGTTGGCATGAGGCTATTACCTCCTGCATAGTATTAATAGCAAGGCATTTTAGACTACGTTTAACAGCAAACCAACTCTCTTTTGGTATTAGCGTATAAAAATTGAGTTACTTTTGATTGCACGAGCATTATTTTTCTTTACTTAGTGGTGGAACTGGATCATCTCCACCTTCATTTAACGGATGACACTTTATTATACGTTTACTTGCTAACCAAGCACCTTTCAATACACCAAAACGTTCTATTGCTTGACTTGCATAACAAGAGCAGGTTGGATGAAATCGACAATTTGACCCTAGCATAGGACTAATAAAACGCTGATAACCTTTGATACAAGTTATTGCTAATTTTTGTGGCGCTGAATTATTTTTCGCCATATTTTTGTCAATTGTTGGTTGATTTCTTTATTGTCGAGTTGATCAATGCCAGACTTTACCATAACCACCATATCGATAGCAGGTAAATCATGCTGATTTAAACGAAAGCTTTCTCTAATAATTCTTTTTATGCGATTTCGTTGCACGGCAAGTTTTACACGTTTTTTAGCTATAGCTAAGCCGAGACGATTATTTTTGCATGAATCATCAGATAAATGAGTAGGAGTAATTAGTATTGTAAAGTGGTGAGAGCCAAACTTGATAGGTTTTTTAAATACACATTGAAAGTGATCGGGAGTCAACAGACGTGACTCCCGATTAAATTCATAAGTAACCTGGTTGGTTACCATCTTAATTATATTTCTAAGTAAGAAAAAAGTTAAGATTAAGCGCTAAGGCGTACACGGCCTTTAGCACGGCGACGCGCTATAACAGCACGGCCATTCTTAGTTGCCATACGAGCACGGAATCCGTGGTTACGCTTACGCTTTAATACGCTAGGTTGAAATGTTCTTTTCATTACGCTAATCCGTCGGTTGTTGTTGCCCTGACAAAAAAGCCATTTGAGCACACAGGTCTAAAAAATGAGGGCGAATTCTAAATCTAACACGCGTTGTTGTCAATGTTTTATCCAGTATTATTTGTTAAAGATCCTAGTATGATCCTTTGGATCTTAACTGGGTTTTTCTTTGTGTGCTATAAAGTTTTGGTAAGTGTTAGTCTAATTTAAAGTCTAATTTAAGAAAAATATCCACAGGCTTACCTTAGAATACTATTTTAAACATATTTATAGTCTCTTTTACCAGCATAAGTAAATATACTAAGCAATTCTTTTTAGCTATATTTTAATCTAAAAAATTAACAATAAGCCAGTTTAATAAGCCTTAAGCCATTTATTCTTAAATTAAGTAAGAATAAATGGCTGTCAATATTGCACTTGTGGATAAGTACAGAGATAATGGCAGCACATAATAAAAATTTCCGTTTGTATTACTTTTTCAGGACAGATCTTTTCTTGTATTTTTAAACAATGATCTTATTTGTGCTCATTCAAAAACTTTACATGTTGTAAAGATGAGAATATGAACAAAGAACGGATAAAATATTTTTCCTTTGGAGTTTTGGTTGGAACATTCTCTTTGGCAGCGATGCCTTTCTGTTCTTCAAGAAGAATTGCCAGCACAGCAGTTTAGTATGTGGATTCGTCCATTGCAGTGTGTTGTTACGGACAACGTATTAACTCTCTATGCACCAAACCGCTTTGTTTTAGACTGGGTTCGCGACAAGTATGTTAATCGAATCAACGAACTGATTACGATGACCGATGGTGAAGACGCTTACCTTTTACGTTTCGATGTTGGTAGTAAACCTCTCAATCCAAGTGTTCAAAAAAATTCTGCGACTTCTGCAAGTGCAAATTTCAGTCTACATAATAAACCCGTCTCTGCCTCTGTAGCCGAAACTAACTTACCAAACAAAGCGAATGTTAGAGTTAAATATACCTTTGATAATTTTGTTGAAGGGAAGTCGAACCAATTAGCAAGAGCTGCAGCTTCACAAGTTGCTGACAATCCAGGCGCAGCTTATAATCCACTATTTATTTATGGTGGTACAGGTTTAGGTAAAACCCATTTATTACACGCAGTTGGTAATGGTATTTTACAAAACAACCCGAACGCTAAAATTGCTTATATGCATTCTGAGCGTTTTGTGCAAGATATGGTAAAAGCCCTGCAAAACAATGCGATGGAGAAATTTAAACAGTATTATCGTAGTGTTGATGCTTTGCTTATTGATGATATTCAATTCTTTGCAGGTAAAGACAGAACTCAAGAAGAGTTTTTCCACACGTTCAATGCTTTGCTCGAAGGTAATCAACAAATTATCTTAACGAGCGATAGATACCCTAAAGAAGTTGCTGTTGAAGATCGCTTGAAATCTCGTTTTGGTTGGGGGTTAACTATTGCCATAGAGCCACCTGAATTAGAAACCCGCGTTGCTATCTTAAAAACTAAAGCACATGAGAGTAATATTAATTTAGCTGATGAAGTCGCTTTTTTCATTGCCAAACGTTTGCGCTCGAATGTACGTGAATTAGAGGGTGCTCTTAATCGTGTTATAGCTAATGCCAATTTTACTGGCAGGGCCATTACTATTGATTTTGTTCGTGAAGCATTACGAGACTTATTAGCCTTACAAGACAAGTTAGTTACTATTGATAATATCCAGCGAACAGTGGCAGAATACTACAAAATTAAAATATCTGATTTACTCTCTAAACGAAGAAATAGATCTGTCGCTAGACCTAGACAGCTAGCAATGGCATTATCTAAAGAATTAACGAATCATAGCTTGCCTGAAATAGGAGATGCTTTTGGTGGTAGAGATCATACAACGGTACTACATGCCTGTCGTAAAGTTAAGTCATTACGAGAAGAACTGCATGATATTAAAGAAGATTATTCTAACTTGATTAGAACTTTATCTTCTTAGTATTTAATGGTTTGTTCCATTAAATTACAGAATTACTTAAAAATTAAATTCAAATAATAATAAATTTGCTTAGACGCAGGAATATAGATGAAATTTTCACTTAATAGAGAATTATTACTTAAACCATTATTGTTAGTTTCAGGTGCTGTTGAACGTAAAAGCACTTTGCCCATTTTAGGAAATATTCTTTTTGATATTAAGGGGCAGACGTTAACGTTAACTGCTACTGATTTAGAACTCGAAATGGTTGCGCATGCACAATTAGACAACCAAGGAGAAGACGGAAGAATTACTATTCCTGCACGTAAGTTGCTTGATATTTGTAAAAGCTTACCTGAAAACTCTATGCTTACTTTCAATGCCGAAGGCGATAGTGTTAAATTAAGTTCTGGGCGAAGCAGATATTCTTTATCTACATTCCCTGCTGATGACTTTCCAAATATTGAAGAATGGAAAGGCGATGTTGAATTTAAATTGTTAAAATCAGAGTTGCTTCGTTTAATTGAAAGTACTCATTTTTCAATGGCAAATCAAGATGTTCGTTATTACTTAAACGGCATGTCTATAGAAAGTGAAGGCAATGAAATTCGCTCTGTTGCAACCGATGGTCACCGACTCGCTATTTGTAAAATTTCTAATGACTCTTTATCTTTGCCAGCTAGACAAGTTATTGTTCCTCGTAAAGGGATATTAGAAATAATTCGCTTACTTGCACCTATTGATGAAGAGGTTCAAGTTTATCTTGGCTCTAACCATATTCGTATTATTGATACGGAATTTTCTTTTACTAGCAAATTGGTTGATGGACGCTTTCCTGATTACCGTCGAGTTTTACCTCGTAATGGCGATAAAATTTTTGTTACCGATAAAGAACAATTACGTCAGGTATTATCGCGCGCTTCAATTTTGTCTAATGAGAAGTTCAAGGGTGTACGCTTAAATTTCTTAAATTCTTTATTAAAAATTACCGCAAATAACCCAGAGCAAGAGCAAGCAGAGGAAGAATTAGAAATTGATTTTCCGTATGATGAATTAGAAATTGGCTTTAATGTTAGTTATGTACTTGATGTACTTAGTGCCATTAAAGATGAGCAAGTGAAGTTTACTTTAGCTGATGCTAATTCAAGTGTTGTTATTGAAGGTGCAGATTCTGGTGAAGCACTTTATGTTGTTATGCCAATGCGTTTGTGACCGTGACCTAAGTTTTTTATATAATATTGATATTAACTAAATGAGTGTTGCCAAATTAATTACCCATAATTTTCGCAATTTAACTAATGCAGTAATCAGTTTTCACTCAAAATTAAATTTTTTTGTTGGTGATAATGGTAGCGGTAAGAGCAGTTTACTTGAAGCGCTTTTTTTTCTGGGTCATGGGAAGTCTTTTCGAACAAGTAAATTAGATGCGCTTGTTTGTCATGAAAAAACAAATTTTGTTGTTAGTATAAAAGATAGTAATAATTGCCAATTGGGTTTAAGTCGAGATATTTGCTCCGGTGTAACCCATATTAAAATTAATGGTGAACATCATTATCGTTTATCTGCTTTAGCCAGAAATATTGCAATACAGATTGTTACCCCTGAAAGTTTTAAACTTTTTTTTGGTGGGCCAAAAGAGCGAAGACGGTTTATTGATCTTGGTATGTTTCACGTGAAACATACCTTTGCTAAACAATGGAAAAGCTTTAACAGGGTTTTAAAGCAGCGAAATGCTTGCATACGATCGAATAATAATTCGAAAGAATCAGTTTCTATGCTGTCATATTGGACAGAGCAGTTTTGTCAAATGTCGATAGAGGTTGCTCAAGTTAGAGAAGAATATACTTGTGCAGTAATAACGGAGCTAGATATTTGGTTAGCTATTTTACTCCCTGACTTGAAAAGTAGGGTTACGGTACAATATTTACAAGGTTGGCCACAGAAAAAAAACCTAAAAGATGTGCTTGCCAGTAACCATGAACGAGAAGCAAGTTATGGTTATAGTTTATATGGTGCACATAAATTTGATGTAAAGTTTCTTCTTGATAAGCAATCTTTAGAAACTCAGTTGTCGCGAGGACAACAAAAGTTGTTTTTACTGGCCTTAACTTTTGCACAAGCTAAATTGATTGCAAGCGTTAATCGAGTAAAACCAATTTTATTAATTGATGATATTGGCGCAGAATTAGATGTTAATTCGCGCACGGCTTTATCTACAGCATTAAAAGAATTAGATTGCCAAGTTGTTATCACGGCAATTGAGTGCGATGTTTTAAGACCTTTTTTGGATAGTTTTAAATTCAAAAGAGGTAATGAAATCATTAGTATTGATTATGATAGTATTGAACACCAGAGTATTGAACACGAAAATTTACAGGCACAAAACACAGAATATTATAAAATGTTTCACGTGAAACATGGCGAAATATCAGAGATGTATCCAGACGATTCTGAACTAACAATCAGAAAAGCAATTGAATAGGCTAAAACTATGACAGTAGAAAATGAATATACCTCGTCCAGTATTAAAGTACTAAAAGGACTTGATGCAGTACGAAAAAGACCAGGCATGTATATTGGTGACACAGATGATGGCACAGGTTTACATCACATGGTTTTTGAGGTTTTAGATAACTCAATTGATGAAGCCTTAGCAGGGCACTGTAGTGAGATTGTCGTTACTATCCATTTAGATGGTTCAGTTTCTGTTATTGATGATGGTCGTGGTATACCAACAGAACTTCACCCTGAAGAAGGCGTTTCTGCGGCTGAAGTTATCATGACAGTATTGCATGCTGGTGGTAAGTTTGGTGGTGAAGACTCTGGTTATAAAGTTTCTGGTGGTCTTCATGGTGTTGGTATTTCAGTGGTAAATGCGCTCAGTAGTAAATTAAAATTGAATATTCGCCGTGATGGTAAATTATTTGAACAGTTCTATCATGTAGGTGTGCCAGAAGCGCCATTAGCTGAAGTTGGTGTAAGTGATAAAACAGGTACAGAAGTGCGTTTTTGGCCGAGTACAGACACGTTTACAGACGTATTGTTTCACTACGACTTATTAGTTAAACGTATTCGTGAATTATCATTCCTAAACTCAGGCGTATCAATTCGCCTAATTGATGAACGTGGAGAAGGGAAAGAAGATCACTTCCATTTTGATGGAGGTATTCAGGCTTTCGTTGATTATTTAAATACTAACAAAACGCCTGTTAATGAAGAAATATTCTACTTTGATTTAGCACGTGAAGATGGCATTGTTGTTGAAGTTGCCATGCAGTGGAATGATGGCTACCAAGAAAATATTCACTGTTTCACCAATAATATTCCACAAAAAGATGGTGGTACTCATTTAAGTGGTTTCCGAACAGCATTAACCAGAACGTTAAATAGCTATATGGTTAAAGAAGGTCTTAATAAAACTAAGAAAGGCGGCAGTACAGAAACCAGTGCGTCGGGTGACGATGCTCGTGAAGGTTTAACCGCAGTAATTTCGGTTAAAGTACCCGATCCTAAATTCTCATCACAAACAAAAGATAAATTAGTTTCTTCAGAAGTTAAAACAGCTGTTGAGCAAGCGATGGGCGAAAAGCTTGGCGAATACTTATTAGAAAAACCATCGATCGCTCGTACTATTATTATGAAGATTGTTGATGCCGCTAGAGCGCGTGAAGCGGCGCGTAAAGCACGTGAAATGACACGTCGTAAAGGTGCATTAGATATTGCTGGCTTACCGGGTAAACTGGCTGATTGTCAGGAAAAAGATCCTGCACTTTCTGAACTATATATTGTGGAAGGAGACTCTGCTGGCGGTTCAGCCAAGCAGGGACGTAATCGTAAAAACCAAGCTATCTTACCGCTCAAAGGTAAAATATTAAACGTAGAAAAAGCGCGTTTTGATAAAATGATTTCTTCACAAGAAGTGGGTACACTCATTACGGCACTAGGCTGTGGTATTGGCCGCGATGAATATAATCCAGAAAAATTGCGTTATCATAGTATTATCATCATGACCGATGCTGATGTCGATGGTTCACATATTCGTACCTTATTACTGACATTTTTCTATCGTCAAATGCCTGAAATTATGGAACGTGGTCATATATTTATTGCACAACCACCGTTATACAAAGTAAAGAAAGGTAAGCAAGAGCGTTATATTAAAGATGATGACGGTTTAACTGAATACTTAACAACGTTAGCATTAGATAATGCCTCTATTCATGTTAACGAAGATGCCCCTGCTATATCAGGTTTAGCGTTAGAACAGTTAGTTACTCAGTATCGTACAACTATGGATATTATAAAACGCATATCAAGACAGATCCCAAGCGATATTCTAGAGAAAATGATTTATTGTCAGAATATCGCCAAAGAAGACTTTTCTGATCAAGTTAAAGTTAATGCATGGGCGAAAGATTTAATTACTCAACTTGAAGACCAAGATGGTAACGGTTCAATATACACGGTTAGCGTAGAGCGTAATACTGAGCGTAATATTTACTACCCGCAGTTTATTGTTCGCAAACACGGTATAGATAAAACGTATAGTTGTAGTTATGAGTTTACTCAGTCAAATGAATTTGCGGCGATTACCTCATTAAATGATGCTGTCAACAACTTGATGGAAGAAGGTGCATACGTTAAACGTGGTGAAAAATTAAAGTCTATTACTAGCTTTGAAGAAGCACTTAACTGGTTAATGGCCGAATCTAAACGAGGTCAATATATACAGCGTTATAAAGGGTTGGGTGAGATGAACCCAGAACAGTTATGGGAAACCACCATGGATCCTGAAACACGTCGTATGCTACAAGTTACCATCGAGGATGCTATTGCTGCGGATCAATTATTTAACACCTTAATGGGTGACCATGTTGAACCACGCCGTGCCTTTATAGAAGAGAATGCGTTAAAAGTAGCAAACTTAGATTTTTAAGTAAAAGATAGGTGAAAGTTTATTCTTTTTTAACTTAATATTATATGCTCGGTCATCAAAACCGAGCATTTCTATTTTAAAAACAGCACGTTATTAATACGTGTAAATTTATAACTCAAAGTGAATTTGAAAATCCATGACTACTTTCAATTGTAAAACGTTTCAAGGCCTAATCTTGCAGTTGCAAGATTACTGGTCACGACAAGGTTGCGTTATAGTTCAACCGTTAGACTTAGAAGTTGGCGCTGGAACATTCCACCCAATGACATTTTTACGTTCAATAGGACCAGAGCCGATAAGCAGTGCTTATGTACAACCATGTCGACGTCCTACAGATGGCCGTTATGGGGAAAATCCAAACCGTTTACAGCATTACTATCAATTTCAAGTAATGTTGAAGCCGTCACCAAAAAACATTCAAGAGTTGTATCTTAACTCATTGAAAGAATTGGGTATTGATCCATTAGTTCATGATATACGCTTTGTTGAAGATAACTGGGAATCACCCACGTTAGGTGCATGGGGTTTAGGATGGGAAATCTGGCTTAATGGTATGGAAATCACACAGTTTACTTATTTTCAACAAGTTGGTGGCCTAGAGTGTGCGCCAGTTACGGGTGAAATTACTTACGGCTTAGAACGTTTAGCCATGTATATTCAAAATGTTGATAGTATTTATGACCTAGTGTGGGCTGATGGCCCAATGGGAACAGTGTACTACGGTGATGTGTTCCATCAAAATGAAGTAGAGCAGTCTACTTACAACTTTGAACATGCTGATGTTGAAGCACTATTTAAGCAGTTCGACCAATGTGAAAAAGACAGCAAAAAACTTATCGAAGCAAACTTACCACTGCCAGCCTATGAGCAAGTAATGAAAGCTTCACATGCGTTTAACTTACTTGATGCCCGTCATGCTATTTCAGTGACAGAGCGTCAACGTTATATTTTACGTGTGCGTACCTTATCGAAAGCTTGCGCAGAAGCCTATTATGCAAAACGGGAAGAATTAGGTTTTCCCCTATGTAAGAGCCAAGATCAAAAGCTTAAAGAATCATCAACAAAAGGAGAAAAATAATGACGACTGAAACTCTCCTGATTGAATTAGGCACAGAAGAATTACCCCCCAAATCGCTAAAAACATTAGCGACAGCTTTTTATGATGGTATTAAAAGCCAACTTGATGCTAACGGTTTATCTTACTCCGGCATTAAATGGTTTGCCACGCCACGTCGCTTAGCGGTGCAAGTTACAGAATTGGTCGACAAACAAGCTGACAAAGTGGTTGAAAAAAGAGGCCCAGCAGTAAATGTGGCTTTTGATGAACAGGGTCAAGCAAGTAAAGCTGCAATGGGTTGGGCTCGCTCTAATGGTATTACTGTTGATCAAGCAGAGCGTTTAATTACCCCAAAAGGTGAATGGCTACTACACAAGGCAACGGTTTCTGGTAAAGCTATTGGTGAACTAGTACCTGATATGGTTACTACGGCGCTTAATAAATTACCTATCGCTAAACCTATGCGTTGGGGCGCTGAACGTATTCAATTTATTCGTCCAGTTCATACGTTAACGTTAATGTATGGTGCACAAGTTATCAAAGGTTCGGCGCTAGGTGTTGACTCTAACAACCAAGTGCAAGGTCATCGTTTCCATCATCAGGGTTTAGTGACACTTAACCATGCAAATGACTACCAAGCAGAATTAACGAAAGCTTTTGTTGAAGTAGATTATCAAGCTCGCCAAGATAAAATTGTTACGCAAATAAAACAAGTTGCTGATGGTATTTCAGCTGTTGCGCTAATAGATGAAGCGTTACTTGAAGAAGTGACATCATTGGTTGAATGGCCAGTGACATTGGTGGGTACGTTCGATGAAGATTTTCTTAACGTACCTGCAGAGCCGTTAATCTATTCAATGAAAGACCATCAAAAATACTTTCCCGTAACAAATCATAAGGGTGAGTTGGTCAATAAGTTTATATTTGTTACCAATATTGAATCGAAAGACCCAAGCCAAGTTGTATTTGGGAATGAAAAGGTTATTCGCCCACGATTAGCGGATGCTGAATTTTTCTTTAAAACCGATCAAAAGCAAACCCTTGAATCAAGACTAGAAACACTTGAATCAGTATTGTTCCAAAAACAACTAGGCACGTTAAAAGCAAAATCGATACGTATTGCTGATTTAGGTAAAGTGATTGCCGAGCAGCTGGGTGAGAATAGTGATGATGCTTACCGCGCCGGTTTATTAAGTAAAACCGATTTAATGTCTGATATGGTATTAGAGTTCCCGCAAGTGCAAGGCACCATGGGTAAGTACTACGCCATTAATGATGGTGAAAGTGCGGCAATAGCACAAGCGTTAGAAGATCAGTATCGTCCAAGGTTTGCGGGTGATAGTTTACCTGAAGCGAATATTGGCTGTGCGGTTGCCATTAGCGACAAAATTGATACCTTAGTGGGGATCTTTGGCATTAATCAGGCACCGAAGGGTGATAAGGACCCCTTTGCGCTGCGAAGAGCGGCAATTGGCGTGATACGTATCATCATTGAAAAACAGCTTGATTTAGACCTTGTTACGCTTATTAACGAAAGTATCAACTTGTTTGGAGGAGTTGCTGGTGATAAGTTAATAAATAAAAATACTGCTGAAAACGTTTTTGATTTCATCATGGGGCGTTTCCGCGCTTTCTATCAAGAGCAGGGCATTGCAGTAGATGTTATTCAAGCGGTACTAGCGAAAAAACCAAGCGCACCATTAGACTTTGATAAACGTATTAAAGCGGTAAGCTATTTTGGTGAATTACCCGAAGCAGAAACACTAGCCGCTGCGAATAAACGCGTAGGTAATATTCTTGCCAAATTTGACGGTCAACTTTACGATGGCTTTAAAACTGAGTTGGCTAGTGAACAAGCAGAAAAAGAGCTTGCGCAAACCTTCCAAAAGATAAGCTTGAAAGTCGCGCCATTAATGGCGGATAAAAACTATCAAGCAGCTTTATCGGAACTTGCTCAACTAAAAACGCCTATTGATACGTTCTTCGATAACGTTATGGTGATGAGTGACGATGAGGCGGTAAAAATAAACCGCTTAACCTTACTTAATGAAATACGTAATAGCTTCTTTGTTATCGCTGATATCTCTTTATTGTAAAACAGGTCTAATTAGCCCTGTATTAAGTACAGGGCTTTTCATAGGTATCTCTTAAAAACCATTTTACGTTTAAGCTATTGACTTTTATCCAAAGTAGCAACCAATAAGCGATTGCTTTTTCTTAATACATCCTTTAATATTCTGGCTGATTAACAAATTTTTAACATAAATCAACAATGGATTGTAAATTCGTAGTAACTCATTTCAAGTTCCTCTGCTTCCAATCCTAGTAAAAATATAAACCAACGTTATAGACATATTTAGGGAAATTATTGTGAAACTCATATCACTCAAAAGCTATATCATCGCGCTCATTACAAGTTCAGCACTCATAGGGTGCGGCGGTAGTTCAGACTCAATGCCAGCCAATAGTCCACCAACAATTACCGCAATGAATACTGGTGCGATATTTGAACAAAGCTCGTTTTTATTTACTGCGAGTGCAACAGATAGTGATGGATCTGTTGCTAGCTACCAATGGCAGCAAACAGCTGGGACTGAAGCAACAAATTTTGAGGTTGATGCACAGAACCTATCCTTTATCGCACCTAATATTGATGAAGATGAAGTTCTCACCTTTATCTTAACCGTTACTGATGATGATAGTGCGTCAACAATAGCGACTCTAGATATACCAGTTACAGCTAACATTGCTCCTACCATTACAGAGGTAAGTATCGAAGTTGTAGCTGAACGCGATATTGTAAGTTATTCACCAGAGTTTAGTGATTACGAAGAACAAGCCTTAACCTATTTATGGACACAAACTGAGGGCGCTATAGTTACTATTGCGCAGCCAACTTCAGCATCACTTTTATTTGATGCACCTAATATCAGTGAAGATGAGACACTCTCATTTACAGTTGTTGTTACTGATGAATACAACGACAGCTCAAGTGCAGAAATTGATATTGAAATCAGTGCCTACAGTGAAATTTCTTTAGGTGATTTTACTGATGCAGGTTTAGTTGAATGTTTAGCCCAAGATGTTAATGCAGATATGGGTTTAGAAGTTATTAATTGTGATAATTATAATGTTAAAACCTTAAGTGGCTTAAGTTTATTATCGAAACTAACTGAAATTAATATAACAAACGCTGGTTTAGAAGATATTTCAGCTCTTGAAGTGTTAACTCAATTAACTAGCTTAAACTTATCAAACAATGAAATCAGTGATACTAGCGTTATAGCCAAATTAGTGTCACTTACCAATGTAAATTTAAGTAAAAATAAAATATCAAACACAACCAGCTTAATAAATAACTTATATTCACTTAGTAATTTGACGGTGTTAAACCTAGATGCGATGTATAAAAATTCGAGTAGAAGTATAGATGTCGAGAGCCTGCTTGTACTTAGCAACTTAACAAGTTTGACTTTAAATAACAATAATATATCTAATACAACTAAGCTGGCCGAATTTGACAAATTAACGACCTTAAATATAGCTTATGCTGGTTATAATTTTAATTCATTAAGCTTTTTAAGTGATTTAACGCAACTGGTATCATTAGATATTAGCAATAATGGTTCTATTAATGATTTAAGCGCATTGAGCCAATTAACCGAGTTGCAAGAGCTTAATATTTCAAATATTAATACCGAAGATTACTCACCAATTTCAACCTTGACGAAACTAAAAAAATTAAACTTAAAACATTATCAATATTATAATAATACAGAATTTGATTTAAGTGATATCGAAAGTTTAACTGAATTAACTGAACTTAATATCAATAACATGCGGAATATAACCAACATTTCAATGTTAAGTAAGTTCACCAAACTTGAATCATTACAAGCAAGCAATATAAATACGGCTACCCTAGGTTTTGTCAGCGAAATTATTAACCTTAAAGTGCTCAATGTAAGTAATAATAGTCGTTTGGGGGATGTTAGCCCTATTACTAATCTAGTTAACCTGATTGAACTTGATTTATCAAATAATTCAAACTTAGATGATTTAACACCACTAAGTGAACTAACGCAATTAGTGAAACTTGACATCGATAATTTATATAATGGCAAAGATATTAGTTTAGCACCTTTAACAAACCTTACTGCACTAGAACAACTAAATGCTAGCAATAATTCACTGTCAAGCATTGATGCCCTAGCAGGGTTATCACAACTTAAATCATTGAAAATATCACAAAGTCAACTTATTAGCCTATTTGATTTCACCAATTTAACTCATCTTATTGAGTTAGATCTTAGCAATAATAATCTAACGAATATTAATGAATTATTAGATGCTGTATCACTTGAAACACTTTCCCTATATAACAATCGTCTTTTAACTAACGTAGATGGACTTGCCAATGCGACAAAACTTAAATATTTGTCATTACAATATCTAGATAAGTTAGAAAATATCGATGGTTTAGCGTCAGCAATCGCATTAGAGTACCTTAACTTAGGTTCAAATGGAAAAGTTACAGCATTGACTGCGCTAGAAAATATGAGTGATTTAAAAGAACTAATATTGCAAAACATGACTCTTCTTGAAGATATCAGAGCTCTTTTCAACTTAACTAATTTAAGCACACTATCACTATATAACGACTCATTAGTTTTATGTGATGATTTAGATAAATTAGAGGCGACATTAACTAATACACAAATAAATCGTCCATCTAATTGTATGACAGCACCTATTGATCAATCACTTATTAGTGATGATAATTTATTAGCTTGTATTAAAAATCACTCAACTGATATTGCAGATCTTACTTCATTAAATTGTTATTCTGATAATATTGTGTCTTTGGATGGTATAGAGCAATTAGAAAACTTAATTTATTTGAATTTGTCTTATAACGAGATAACAGACTTAACACCAATTGTTTCACTGCCAGAGTTAACTCGATTAGAGATAAACAATCTTACTAATCTGAGCGATATTTCAATACTGTCTAGCCTAACAAAACTAACCACATTAGAATTACAAAACAATAATATTAGTGACATTTCAGCACTATCAGACTTAACAAATCTGATGACTCTTAGGCTTAATAACAATGATATTACCGATTTATCAGGGTTATCAACATTAACAGCATTACGTAATTTGTATTTAGGCCAAAACACAATCAGTGATATATCGGCAATAAATTCATTAACTAATGTGTATGAACTATATCTTAATAGTAATGAAATCGGCGACCTATCCTCGTTATCTAATTTATCTAATTTGAGGTATTTAAACTTACAAGACAATATTGATATTGGTTGTGTTGATTTATCTGATTTAGAAAGTAATTTAAATTTGTATTATTTATATCGACCAAGTCAATGTAATTAACTTTAGACTTGCATAGTTCTTCATCATTAAGGTTAAGCCGAGTGATTTTTATACTCGGCTTTTTTGACTATAAAAGATAAGTAATTAAACAACTTAACGTTCCTGCTATAGCGTATTTTTAGTCGCCTGATTAAATAGAATAAATATCTTTAAAGAATCGATTCTTTCTTGGTATATAGTTATTGTCATAGTTAAGAGAAAAAGCAATAGCCGTAGCTTTACCTTTAAGTTCTTGGCGAGGCACAAAACCATAGACTCTTGAATCGGCGCTGTTACGGCGATTATCGCCAAGTACAATATAGTGATCATCAGGAACGGATATAGGGCCAAAATTACTGAGTTGATTGCTTCTGCTTTTATCAACTCTAATTGTATGAGTAATCGAATCAACTATTTCGGTAGCAAACAATTGTTGAGTATTTTGTTTTGTTATTTGATAGCTAACAGGCCTACCATTGATATATAGCGTTTCATTCTTCAATGCAATCACGTCACCCGGAAGCCCGATCATACGCTTGATTAAACGGTTATTAGCAGCCTTTGACTCAAATACTACGATTTCACCACGGCGTGGTTCACCAGTGGTAAATAATGAGAACTGGCTAAAGGGAATCCTTAAATCGTAAGCCATTTTATTAACAATGATTCGATCTCCCTCTTTAATGGTTGGTTGCATTGACCCCGTAGGCACAGTGTACCAATCAGCAACGGCACTTCTGAAAACAGACATTAATAGAATAAAAAGTATAAAAAGTTTGTTGTTTAGCCAAAGTTTTTTAAAAAAAGTCATGAAATTTTGAATCCTTACATTAAAAGACTTAACTATAGAGTTTCTGATTGAATGAAAGTTCCAATAATACATATCCACTTACAACTCCATTTAAATATTCTATAAATACAAGAAAAAATCCCACTCTTGTGCTAGATCAATTACCGCCTCAAAGATAGGCGTAAAGTATTAATGAAAGCTATTTGAATCTAAAGAAAGCACATGGCATATAGGAGAGAAATATGACCTTAGAAAAACATGATCTACACCACGAATTCCCAGAATTTAATGAAGAAATTCACCACTTAAAAATGAATGATAATCATTTTGTTCGTTTGTTTAACGATTACCATGAAATAGATCAAGAAGTACATCGCATAGAGCAGGGCGTGGAAAACACAACTGATGAATACGTAGAGCAGAAAAAGAAAGAGCGTCTGAAATTAAAAGATGAACTATTTGTTATGCTAAAAAAAGCCGAATTACCAGTATAATATAGTGAAAAACTTAACAATAATAAGAACTAATAGTATAATTTAGTTCTTCTTAATTACATATAAATAAGGCTTTTCGTCAACTTGCTTAGCAATAAGTTCGTGTTCCATAAACCGGCAGAAGCTAGGAATGTCACGCGTAGTAGATGGATCATCGCATATAATTAATAACGTTTCACCACTCGCCATTTTTCTTATATTTAATCTAACCATCATTACAGGCTCTGGGCAGCGCAAACCTATGGCGTCAAGAGAGTGATCTGCTTGTTTAAAAATTTCATTTTGCATTATTTTTATCAAGTTTAGTAGCATTGAGGTTATTATAACTATTCTACTTCATTTTTATTTAGGCTGTCTTGCCCTATACTATTAGATATAAAATATGTTTTGGAAAAGTAGAAATTAATGCTGACTCGTTTAGTGTCGAAAATATTATTAACAGTAGTTATCATTAGTTATAGTACCAACTTATTGGCTAGCAAACCGTTAAAACTAACAGTAGATAAAATTCAGCAACAAAATTTCATTAAAGCAGAAAAACTAGCTTATAAAAGTAGCTCTGCTCAATATCAAGCACTGTACCATCAACTTCATTATTACTCTTTGCAGCCCTATTTAGATCAGAAACGATTATTGCATAAAATGCGGTTGTCTGATGCTAAAGAAATATCACAATTTCTAGAAGAGTATCAGGGTACACCACTTGATTGGCCATTAAGAAAAAAATGGCTGAATTATCTAGCTAAGAAAAAACAAGGTTTGCTGTTTTTGCAAGCTTATCAGCCCACTTCAAATGCTAAATTAGCATGCTATCAGTTAAATTTTAGTTTGCAAGCGGGCATGCCAGAAAGTGTTGCTTTGCCACAGGTTACTAAATTATGGGTTGTTGGTGAGTCTCAAGATAAAGCGTGTGATTCTTTATTTGAACGTTGGCAAAAAGCGGGATATCGCACAAATGATGCCATCTGGCAGCGCATTAGTTTAGCTGCTGATGGAGGAAAACACACCCTAATTCCTTATCTAACCAAGCTATTACCGCCAGAGCAGCGATACTTGGGAAGCTTGTGGCATAAAGTTCGACGCGACCCTTCTGTAGTGAGTAAGTTAAAATATTTTCCTAATAACTCGATTAGAGAAACAGAAATATTAACTTATGGCTTAAAGCGGCTTATATGGCATTATCCTGATACGGCAATTCGTAGCTATAAAAAAGCGCAGCTAAAATTCGCATTTACCCAAGCGCAACAACAACAAATTACTGAAAAATTTGCCTTGGCTTTATCAGCAAAAAATCATCATGCCGCGCAATTGTGGCTAGATAAGCTTGATTTTAATTTGCTTAGTAAAAACATGCTGCAATGGCGGTTATCTCAGGCATTAAAACACGAAGAGTGGCAGCGCTTAATTGTTGAATTAAAGCAATTACCTAAAGAGCATAAAGATGACTTAAAGTGGAAATATTGGTATGCACGGGCGTTAATTGCTACCGATGTTGGCCAGCGAGGTAACTTTTTATTACAACAACTCGCCACTGAGCGTCATTATTATGGTTTTTTAGCCGCCAGTTACTTAAAGATCCCCGTTAATTTACAAAATAAGCCGCTTGAGTTTACGTTGGCAGAAAAGCGTAAGGTTCTTAATTATCCTGCAGCTAAAAGGGCTTTTGAATTTCACTCTTTAGGGCGATACCAACAAGCACGTTCAGAGTGGAACTACTTAATCACTCAATTAAGTAACCGTGAAAAATTGATTGCAGCAAAAGTAGCAAATGAAAATGAATGGTTTGATCGAACCATTTTTACGTTGGCCAATGTTGGCTATTTAGATGATATTGATTTACGTTTTCCAAAAGCCTTTGATAAAGAAATAAATCATTATGCTGAGGCACAAAAAATTGCTCCTTCTTGGGCGTTTGCTATCGCAAGAAGAGAAAGCTCATTTATGCAAGATGCTCATTCGCCAGTGGGTGCAAAAGGGCTAATGCAACTGATGCCTAATACAGCCAGAAAGCTTAAGAAAGGAAAAGTTAATAATCATTACTTATTGAATGCCAAGAATAATATTAAGTTAGGCACCAAATATTTAAAAATTCTTCTAGATAAAAACAAAGGCAATCAAGTGCTTGCTACCGCTTCTTATAATGCGGGTCCTTATAGAGTTAGAACGTGGGTTAATAACATCAAATCTGTTCCTGCAGATGTTTGGATTGAAACAATTCCCTATAAAGAAACCCGAAACTATGTCAAAAGCGTTTTAGCTTATCAAGAAATATATCAGCATAAGCCGGGGCAGGTTAGTCAGCTTTTTGAAGCAGTTATTAACATGAATATAGGCGATTAATTCGCCTTATTATTAACACTAGAAAATAAAACAAACTGTAAAAAAACCTGCACAATTTAAATGAAGAGCCGTATTGGTGTTATAGCTTGATAACTATTTGACAACTAAAGGATGTGCTATTATGTTTAAAATTTATGGGAGGGCTTATTCGTATGTTAACCAACAAGCAAAAAGAAGAATATTCAGCACATATTGACTGTTTACAACAACGAACAAAGCAAGCGTTGTTATGTGAAAAAATCGAAGGTGTTGTGATTCATTCAGGGCAAGAAATTAAGGCATTTCTTGATGACAATACTTACCCGTTTAGAGTGAACCCTCATTTTAAACATTGGCTACCCTTAATTGATATTCCAAACTGCTGGCTTATTGTGAATGGTGAAGATAAACCCACGTTAATTTATTATCAGCCAGTAGATTTTTGGCACAAAATCAAACCATTAGAAGAAAGCTACTGGGGCGATTTTTTTACTATTAAAATACTGAAAAAAGCAAGTGATGTAGATAAGTTATTACCCTACGATAAAAAAGATTTTGCTTACATTGGTAGCCATATTGAAGTGGCAAAAGCGCTAGGGTTTGAAGAGATTAACCCTGAGCCATTACTGAATTACTTTCATTATCATCGCGCTTATAAAACCGCTTATGAACAAGTTTGTTTGCGTCAATCAAATATTTTGGCTGTTAAAGCACATAAATCTGCAAAAGCAGCGTTTTTAAATGGTGATACAGAATATGAAATTCAAAACGCTTACCTTAGTGCAATAGGCTATACAACAGATGAAACGCCTTATGGAAACATTGTCGCGTTAAATAAAAACTGTTCTGTTTTGCACTATATGGCTTTAGATAAAAAGGCGCCACAAACACATAGATCGTTTTTAATTGATGCGGGAGCAAACTTTAATGGATATGCAGCGGATATCACACGTACTTACTCTTTCAAACAAGATGAATTCGCTGATTTGATAACACGCATGAATCAATTGATGTTAAATGCTGTTAATGGTTTGAAACCGGGTGTTAGTTATGTTGATTTACATATTGCTACTTATACAGAAATTGCGCAGGTTTTAGCTGAGTTTGATTTTATTAAGGTTAGCGCGGATACTGCTGTTGAGTCAGGCATTGTAAGCACATTCTTTCCTCATGGGTTGGGGCATCATCTAGGTTTACAGGTACATGATATGGGCGGTTTTATGGCTGATGAGCGTGGCACTCATATTAATGCACCAGACAAGCACCCTTTCTTGCGCACTTCAAGAATAATTGAAGCAGGGCAGGTGTTTACTATAGAGCCAGGGCTATATTTTATTGATTCTTTACTGCAAGCGTTAAAAGACTCAGCAAAAAGTGACCAAGTTAATTGGCAAAAAGTGGATGAAATGCGTGACTTTGGTGGCATTCGTATTGAAGATAATATCATTGTTCATCAGTCGCATAATGAAAACATGACCCGCGATTTGGGTTTGGATTAGCTTACCCAAGCCACCTCAATGACAAAACCTTATCAAATAGCGGTTAACAAGGTTGAACACGAAACACTTGTTAATCGCAGTCGTTTTATCTGTTATCTATCACCATGCATTAGTATTGAAGAGGCGAAGGCACAAGTTAAACAGCGCCAACTTGAACACCCTCAAGCAAGTCACCACTGCTATGCTTTTTTAACAAAAGCTGCAGATAATAGTTTAGGTTATGGCTATTCTGATGATGGAGAGCCAAGCGGTACAGCAGGTAAACCTATGCTGGCTGTTTTACAAGGTGGTGGTATTGGACAAGTTTGTGCTGTTGTAGTGCGATATTTTGGTGGCACAAAGTTAGGCACTGGGGGTTTACAGCGAGCTTATGGTGATAGTGTTCGCCAAGCATTAGTGTTTTTACAAGCTAAAATTAAAATAGCTATGGCGGCAAAAACTTTAGCGTGTCAATATAGCCAAGTTGATGATGTGTTACATATAATTAGCCAAGTAGAAGGTCAAGTTATTGAGCAAGAATATTTACAACATGTACAATTTAGACTTTTGATACCACTAGCTAAATTAGCGTTGGTTGAACATAAGTTGCAAACAGTCTCAGCGGGAGAGTTAACGTTAAAATCTTCCGACAACACATAAATAAAATAATTATGCAAAAAATAAAACGTGCAATATAAAAATATTATTCGAATTTTAGGTTTGTTAGTCGCACTTCTCAGTGTCACTATGCTACCGCCAGCAATGGTTTCTATGTTCTATCGTGATGGCGGCGGCGTACCATTTTTATTGGCATTTTTTTGGTGCTTATTTACTGGTTTTTTGGCTTGGTATCCCTACCGGCATGAAAAAACAGATTTAAGAACCCGTGAAGGCTTTTTGATTGTTGTACTCTTTTGGCTAGTATTAGCTAGCTTCTCTGCGATCCCTTTTATGTTATTAGAGCAACCATCATTGTCGGTGACTGATGCATTTTTTGAATCATTTTCAGGCTTAACCACCACAGGCGCAACAATTTTAAAACAGATTGAAGGATTGCCTCATGCGGTGTTGTGGTATCGACAACAATTACAATGGTTAGGTGGTATGGGGATTATTGTTTTAGCGGTTGCTGTTTTACCTATGCTAGGTATAGGTGGCATGCAGTTATATCGAGCAGAAACGCCGGGTCCGGTAAAAGATTCAAAGATGACACCAAGAATAGCCGATACGGCAAAGCATTTATGGTATATCTATTTATCATTAACTATTGCTTGTGCAACCGCTTATTGGTTAGCTGGTATGTCAGTTTTTGATGCGATATGTCACGCCTTCTCAACCATTGCTATTGGTGGTTTTTCTACTCATGATGCCAGTATGGGCTATTTCAATAGTCCAACAATTAATTTGGTGTGTGTGTTTTTCTTGGTAATAGCAGGCGTTAACTTTGCCTTACATTATGCGGTGGTACAAAGTAAATCACTTAAAAACTATTTCTATGATCCAGAGTTTAAAGCTTTTATTGCTATTCAGGTGGTGCTAACGCTTATTTGCTTTATTGTATTGATAACATCAGGTACCTACCAAGATGCTGATCAAGCATTTGATCAGGCTTTATTTCAATCAGTTTCAATAAGTACAACGGCAGGCTTTTCAACTACTTCGTTTGCTGACTGGCCAACGCTATTACCTATCCTACTCATATTCTCTAGTTTTATTGGCGGCTGTGCTGGTAGTACTGGTGGTGGTATGAAAGTAGTTAGAGTATTGTTGTTGTACTTACAAGGTTTGCGCGAGTTAAATAAATTAGTGCATCCAAAAGCTATTTTTAGCATTAAAATGGGTAAGAAGGTACTACCTGATCGCGTTGTTGAAGCGGTATGGGGATTCTTTTCTGCTTATGCCGCCGTGTTTGTTATTTGTATGTTGTTACTTTTAGCTACGGGTATGGATGATATAACCGCCTTTACCGCGGTTGCCGCGGCTATTAATAACCTAGGCCCTGGCTTAGGAGGCGTTGCCGCCAATTTCTCTGATATTGGCGACACGAGTAAATGGGTATTAATTATAGCCATGTTATTTGGTCGTTTAGAAATATTCACCCTGTTAGTATTATTTACCCCCACGTTTTGGCGTAGATAATCATTGAAGATGTATGTCAATTAAAAATATATAGCGCTGACTTGAAATAATTTTTCAACGTCACTAATATAACGTTTATTGACTAAGAAAAGCACAACATGATCTTCTTCTATTATGAGTGTATTGGAATGAGCTATTAAGACTTCTGAACCTCGAACAATAGCGCCAATAGTCGTGCCAGGCGGTAGTTTAATGTTTTTGATTGCTCGGCCAACTACTTTTGAAGATTTTTCATCGCCCTTAGCGACAATTTCAATCGCCTCTGCAGCACCGCCACGTAAGCTATAAACATTGTCGATAGTACCGCGTCTAACATGGGTTAACAGTGCAGAAATAGTTGCTTGCTGAGGTGAAATGGCAATATCGATAGCGCCACCATGTACTAACTCTATGTAGGCATCACGTTGAATAAGTACCATGGTTTTGCGAACACCAAGCTTTTTGGCTAGCAATGAAGACATAATATTGGCTTCATCATCATTGGTAACCGCAATAAATACATCGAATTGTTCAACGTTTTCTTCTGTTAATAATTCAATATCGGAAGAGTCAGCATTGAAAACTAAGGTTTTGTTTAGCTCTGAGGTTAATTGTGCCGCTCGTTCAGCTGAACGTTCTATTAATTTAACTTGATGATTACTTTCTAAAATACGCGCTAGTCCAGCCCCTATGTTTCCACCTCCTACAATCATTATACGCTTATAAGCAGGCTCTAATTTTTGTAGTTCATTCATTATCGCGCGTATGTGAATACTAGCGGCAATAAAAAACACTTCATCATCAGCTTCTATTACTGTTGTGCCTAATGGGCGAATGGGCTTGCCGTTACGATATATTGCTGCAACACGGGTATCAATATTAGGAATGTGATCTCTTAAGGTTGATAAAGCATGACCAACGAGCAAACCACCGTAATAGGCTTTTACAGCGACTAAGCTGACGCGTCCGTGGGCAAACTCTAACACTTGTAATGCACCAGGGTAGTCAATTAGGCGTGCTATATCGCGGGTAACTAACTCTTCAGGCGCAATAATATGATCAACTGGAATTTGGTTTTTATGAAATAATTGCTCAGAATATTTTAATATTTGATTTGAGCGAATACGGGCAATTTTTTTATGGGTGTTAAACAAAGTAGAGCAAATTTGGCAGGTGATCATATTGGTGGCGTCATCTGAAGTTACCGCAATAACCATGTCAGCATCTTCTGCCCCTGCATTTTTCAATACATCTGGGTGGCAACCTTGACCAGTAACAACTTTAAGGTCCATTTTATCTTGCAGCTCACGCAGTTTTTCGCCGTCAACATCAACAACAGATATTTCGTTATTTTCACCAACAAGGTTTTCGGCTAATGTTCCGCCTACTTGGCCAGCACCCACTATTATTATTTTCATTTGTTATTCTTATTCTCAAGTTTAGCGTTGTGTTTCTTCAAATTGCATATTATGTTTTTATTTTTAATAATTTAGCGTAGTAAAAACCATCCATATTTTTTTCGTCAGGCAACAGTTGCCAACCAATAGTTTCTTTATTTTCATTTTCTGTACTATCGATATTCATTAAATCGGTATTCATTAAATTGATATCAAGTAATTTTGCATCAGCATTATTTTCAAGAAAGTGCTTTATTTGTTCATTATTTTCTTGCGGTAAAATACTACAAGTAGCATAAAGTAAAGTACCACCAGGCTTAAGCAAAGACCATGTTTCTTTTAAAATTTGCTGTTGTAGTATAACTAAAGCATCTATATCACTGGCTTTACGTAACCATTTTATGTCAGGGTGCCGACGAATTACACCGGTGCCCGAGCAAGGAGCATCGAGTAAAATACGGTCAAAGTATTGTCCTTGCCACCATGTTTTGGCGTTAGCAGCATCGGCGGCAATTACTTTGGCTGTCAATCCTAAGCGTGTCAGGTTTTCTTCTACTCTCACCAAACGATTAGCTTCAATATCAATCGCTGTCATTGAAGCGATATCGGGTGTTAGTTCTAATATATGGCAAGTTTTACCGCCGGGTGCCGCGCAGCAATCTAGTACAACATCATCTTTTTGACAATTTAATAGCCGAGCAGCCTGTTGTGCTGCGCCATCTTGTATTGATACCCAGCCTTGCTCAAAACCGGGTAAATTAGAGACATCAGTAGGACGTGTTAGCTCAATGGCTTGGCTTAAACAGTCTACAGAATTAATTGATATTCCAGCTGTTGCTAGCAATTCTTGATAATTTTTACTGCTGTGATGTTGTTGATTTACTCTTAACCACATCGGTGGTTTTTGCTGGTTTGCAGTCAGTATCTGTTGCCACTTATCGGGATAGCCGTGCTGTACTTTTTTAATAAACCAACTGGGGTGGTTATATTGTATTGAAACAGGAGGGGTAGAATCTGAAAGTGAAGCTTGTGAGTGAGTCGCTGTGGCTTCTTCACTAGCACGAACAAAATTTCGTAACACACCATTTATTAACGCTTTCATTTGACGATTTTTAAGATCGCTAGTGGCGGCAACTGTTTCACTTACCGCGGCGTGATCTGGAATACGCATATATTTAATCTGGTATACGCCAACCAATAATAGAAAATGAAATACCCGCTGTTTACCTGTTAGAGGCTTTTGCATCAAACCGCGAACATCATGTTCTAATTCAGGTAAATAACGCAGTACGCCATAACAAATTTCTTGTAATAAACCTTTATCTTTTACAGAGGCTTTGTCTTGTTGCTTGGGGAGTTCATCGCCTAGGCTGCGTCCGTGATCAACTACGTTATAGCAACACTTGGCGGCCAATGCCCGAATATTGACAGGCTTGTGTTTGCCATGTAGAGGCTCTTTAATCGTCATTTAGTTCACTTCATTATTGATAAAAGCACCATTAATGTTGGCGCCTATTTTAAACCAGTCAGCTCGTCCATTTAATATATCTTGCACAGGTAACGATTTTTTATTCGGTAACTGTAAAACCTCTAAACAAATGGCATTTTTGGCTGTGGCAACGACAATGCCGTCTTTATCTGCCGATATAATTGTACCCGCTGGTTTAGTTGTTTCCATTTCTTTAATTGATGCCTGCCAAATGCGAATTCTATGTTGCTTGCTATTTTGAGTGTCTTCAGTGAACGTAAATTGCGCCACAGGCCAAGGAATATAAGCACGAATTTTTCGGTCTAATTCACTAGCGGTTATTTGCCAGTTTACTTCAGCTTCAGTTTTATCTAGCTTGTGTGCGTAAGTGGCAAGGTCACTATTTTGGCTAACGGCTGTATGAGAATTTGTTGTCATTAATACTAACGTGTCAACTAAAGCTGTTGGGCCAAGTTGGGCAAGTTTCTCATAAAGGCTAGCGCTCGTATCGTTATTTTCAATTTGACATTGCGCGGTTAAAATCATATCACCAGTATCAAGGCCTTTATCCATTTGCATAATGGTTACGCCCGTTTTTTCATCTCCGGCTTCTAAAGCGCGTTGAATAGGAGCGGCACCTCGCCATTTAGGCAGCAATGAACCATGTACATTAATACAACCTAAACGTGGAGCGTTGAGTATTACTTCTGGTAGCAATAAGCCATAAGCAACCACCACCATCACATCAGCATTATATTGTGCTAATTGCTGTTGATCGTTTGTTTCTTTAAAGTTAACCGGTTGCTCAACAGGTAGGTTATGTTCAAGAGCGAGCAGTTTTGTCGCGCAGGCGGTTACTTTCTTACCACGCCCAGCAGGTTTATCTGGCGGACAATAAACAGCAACAACTTTGTGTTCGCTATTAATAAGTGCCGCCAAGTGCTGGGCAGCAAAATCAGGAGTACCAGCAAAAATGATATTTAAAGGTTTTAACAAAAGAGTTTTCCTAAATATAAGTGTTAAACGTCGGCGTTATCTAAACGTAATTCTTTTTCTAGTTTAGCTTTAATGCGTTGACGTTTTAGTGGCGATAAATAATCAACAAATAAAACGCCATTTAAATGATCAAGTTCGTGCTGAATACAAATACTTAATAATTCTTCGCCGTCTAACGTAAATTCTTTTCCATTTCTATCTAAGGCTTTTACTGTACAGCTAGTATGGCGATTTACTTTGGCATAAATCCCGGGCACTGATAAACAGCCTTCTTCATTGATTAAAGTTTCATCACTCTTCGCAATAATTTCTGGATTAATAAGCACGATGGGCTGGTCATTATTTTCAGAAACATCCATCACCACAATGCGTTGATGAATGTTAACTTGAGTTGCAGCTAAGCCAACCCCTTTTTCTTCATACATGGTTGCCAACATATCGTCTATAACAGTTAAAGTTTCGTTGGTAATTTCAGAAACATTACTAGCCTTTGTTTTTAAACGAGGATCAGGAAATCGTAATACAGTTAATATGGTCATAATCTTATAAATGTTTGATAAAAGAGTTAGCGATAATTCTTTTAGAGTGTTATGTTTATCATTATAGCAACTAATAATACCGCATTTCTATAAAAGCATGAAAAACCACAATATCAATGTAGGTAATAAAGGAACGAGCCACATGCTAAAAAAAATAATGTTAACACTCTCTTTGTTTGCATTTTCTTTAATTTCATTGGCCGATCAATTGAAAATTAATGACGACGCGCCTAAAACATATGTCGTTGTCAAAGGTGATACCCTTTGGGATATATCATCAGTTTTTCTAAATCAACCTTGGCTTTGGCCTAAACTTTGGCGTTTGAACCCTGAAATCAATAATCCTCATTTAATTTACCCTGGGGATATTATCTCGCTAGTATTTGATGAAAAGGGCGAGCCTATGTTGGTAATTGAGCCGGTTAAAGTTAAACCGAGTTATAAATGGTCACCTAAAATTCGTCAAAAAAATAAAGAAGATTCAGCAATAAGGTTATTGCCTTTAGAAGTGATAGCACCATTTATTAAGTATGATCATTTGTTTAGCGCTGTGCAACTTGAAAAATTGCCTCATGTAATTGGTAGTGATGAAGGTTATACATCAAGCATTAACGGCTTTAAAGTTTATGTTAATAAAGATTTGGATCTATCCAAAACGTATGCAATTTATAGTAAAGGCGAAGAAATCATTGATCCTGATACCGAAGAGTCGTTAGGCTTTTATGTTGACCTTGTTGCTACAGGTCTAGCAATTGGCGGTGGCAATATAGATGAAAATGAGCCGGCAACACTAAAAATCAGTACGGCAAAGCGTGAAATACGCTCGGGTGATTATGTTGTCCCAGTACATGATGGGCAAATGTTCCCGTCAGTTTTTACCATGAAGGCAGTAGATAAATCATTTCGTGGAAAAATTATTAAGGGCGCTAGTGACGGGCGTGAATTTGGCAAATTAGAAGTTGTGATGATTAACCGTGGTATTGAACATCAAGTGGTTGTTGGTGATGTAATGTCAATTAAGCGTTTAAGTCCGGGGGTGGTTGACACAAGCACAGGTCCTAAATATACAAAAGAAGCTCCTCGATGGAATCGTATGCTAACTTCTGAAGGTTCAGATTATAAAATGCCAGAAGAGTACTTAGGAGAATTAATGGTTTTTAAAGTCTATCCACAAGCAAGTATGGCGCTGATATTGAGAACAGAAAAACCAGCACGATTACAAGATGTAGTTAGTGCACCAGAGTAAACAGTTATTTAAAACTTTGTATTAAGGATAAGTGTCTTAGGGAGAAGACAAGTGCAAAAAAGCAATATTCATTACTGGCTAGCCTTAAAGCTTGTTCCACGGCTAGCCATTCATAAAAAATTAGCGTTAGTTGACAGCTATGGTTTAACAACGCTTTTTTCTTCAGCTAAATTAACATCAGCAAATAATTTAACAGCAAAACAGTTGTCGGCATTTCATCAACCTGATTGGCAGGTAATTGATGAAATTATCAACAACAGTAAACGTTCTCATAGTGAAATCATTACCTTTGATGACCCAGCATATCCGCATTTACTTAAACAAATTTACGATCCACCTTTAATTATTTTTGTGCAAGGCAACAAAGGTTTATTAAATCAAAATCAACTGGCGATTGTTGGTAGTCGCTCTGCGAGCATTAATGGCAGAGAAACGGCTTTTGATATAGCACAGCAATTAGTTGAAATTGGCTTGGTGGTAACGAGTGGTTTAGCTTTAGGTATTGATGCGGCAGCACATAAAGGGGCGCTAACGACTAGTGCGAGCACTATTGCAGTAGTCGCTACAGGGTTAGATAAAGTGTATCCAGCAAGGCACAGGTTATTAGCGAATCAAATTATTGCAAAGGAAGGTGCAATTATCAGTGAGTTTTTGCCCGGTACTTCACCCAAGCCTGGGCACTTTCCGAAACGTAATCGTATTATTAGCGGTTTAAGTATGGGTGTCTTAGTGGTCGAAGCCGCTTTACAAAGTGGTTCGCTTATTACCGCTCGCTGTGCTTTAGAGCAAAACCGTGATGTTTTTGCGATACCAAGTGGTATTGGTAATTTACAAGCAAAAGGGTGTCACTGGTTAATTAAACAAGGCGCTAAACTTGTAGAAGAAACGGCCGATATAATAGACGAGTTGGGTTTTCTCGATAACCCTAGTCTATACTTAAATCAAGAGCAAAAAGTACAATCAATTGTAAATAAAGAAATTGATGAAAAAAGGTTAAATAAGGACTTGTGTGTTGACGAATTGTTGGCTAATGTGGGATTTGAAATTACGCCCGTAGATAAAGTGGTTTTCCGAAGTAAGCTTTCCATTGAGGAAGTGTTAACTCGGCTAACAATGTTAGAGCTGAGAGGTCTGGTAGTTGCGGTACCAGGAGGCTACCTTAGATTGCAGTAAATATATCATAGGTGAAGAAGGGGCTAGTTATGTTCGATATTTTAATGTATTTGTTTGAAAATTATATACATAGTGAAGCCGAGGTTATGGTTGATCATGACATATTAACAGATGAATTAACCCGAGCAGGTTTTCATCAAGATGAAATATACAAGGCACTTAATTGGCTAGAAAAGCTAAGTGCCTTGCAAGACTCTGATGCATATCCTTACTTAACTCGAGTAGGCAATAAATCTTTTCGTATCTATACCGAAGATGAAATGCAGCTACTTGATACCGAAAGTCGAGGTTTTATTCTATTTTTAGAGCAGGTCAATGTACTTGATTTCACCACGCGTGAAATGGTGATTGACCGAGTAATGGAGCTAGATACGAACCATTTTTCAATAGATGATCTGAAATGGGTTATTTTAATGGTATTATTTAATGTTCCTGGTCAGGAAAATGCGTACTCACAAATGGAAGATCTCATTTTTGATGAACAAGAAGGGCTGTTGCATTAATATTGCATTAATATTGCGTTAATATATATTCAAACCACCAAAGTACTCACTTTTTAAGCGCTAGTTTTATTAGGCGCTAGTTTTTTTAAGGTAGGTTGTGGCATAATATGTCACAACCTACTAACGTCTTTTGTTCAGCCAATGTCTAACTCACTTGATCCTAATAAAGCAAAGCCTCTATTTTCTCGCCATGAACATGCGCTAGAAAAAGCTTATGAAGTTTGTCCTGAGTGTGGCTCAGAGTTAACAATGAAGCGCGGAAAAGCAGGTGCCTTTTTTAGCTGTTCCAATTATCCTAACTGCCAATATACTCGCTCTGTCGTTGAACATGAACATGTAGAAGATACTTCTTTGCCCGGAAGTGAATGCCCTTTATGTGGCCACGAACTAGCGGTAAAACAAGGGCGATATGGTATGTTTATTGGTTGTACAAGTTATCCTCAATGCCATCATATAGAAGAAGGTCAACAACATGATAATGTAGGTGTTACTTGTCCTTCTTGTAAAAGCAAAGGTAAAGCTGGTGAATTAAAAGAAAAAACCAATCGTTTTGGAAAAATCTTTTATTCTTGTGATCAGTATCCAAAATGCAAATATGTTTTAAACCATCAACCTGTTGAACAGACTTGCCCTCAGTGCCAATGGCCCGTATTGATAAAACGTACCATGGCAAGTGGAGAGGTGCTAAGTTGTCCACAAAAGCAATGTGATTATAAACAGAAAACGCTATAGTTTATTTATCTTAAATTGAATTCAATTTAAAACTTTTTATTTTTAAACCTTAAGTAAGAGAAATATTATGACTTCACCATTTGTTGCCATTTTAATGGGTTCTGACTCAGACCTACCTGTAATGCAAGCTACTATTGATATTTTAAAGCAGTTCGATATTACTCATGAAGTTCGTGTTCGTTCAGCGCACAGAACACCAGATGCCGCTAAAGCTTATGTTAAAGATGCTGAAAAGCGTGGTTGTAAAGTATTTATTTGTGCTGCTGGTTTGGCTGCTCACTTAGCGGGTGCTGTTGCAGGCATGACAACTCGCCCTGTTATTGGTGTTCCTATAGATTGTGGCCCTCTTCAAGGGCATGATGCCTTACTTTCAACGGTAATGATGCCAGGTGGTATTCCTGTAGCAACAGTAGCGATTGGTAAAGCAGGCGCAAAAAATGCGGGTTATTTAGCCGCTCAAATTTTAGGTGTTGCTGATCAACGCATGGCTGATAAAGTTAAAGCTGAGCGCGAAGCAAATGCTAAAGCTTTGTTAGCCAAAGATGAAGCTATGCAAGCCAAGTTGAGCAAATAATTGATGTTTTTAGGTGAACTTTTAGCTCATGTATATTAACGGTTCACCTAATGCAATTATTGTATCAATGAAATTTTCATGACTAATACCTCAACAATTAAACAAGCTGCTGAGGTATTTACTCAAGGTGGTATTCTCGCTTATCCCACGGAAGCTGTTTTTGGCCTTGGTTGCGATCCAGATAATGAATTCGCCGTTCAAAAATTATTATCAATAAAACAAAGACCAGTTCAAAAAGGATTGATTTTATTAGCGGAAAATTACTCACAGCTTTTACCCTACATTGATGATTATGCTATTAGCCAAGAACAACGACTTACCGTGTTATCTCGTTGGCCAGGGCCAATTACCCAAGTACTTCCTGCGAATAAAAACGTTTCATTATTACTTTGTGGTGACTTTGACTCTATTGCTGTGCGAATTACAGATCATAAAGATGTGGTTGCATTGTGCCAACAGACTAATAAAGCAATCGTCTCTACTAGTGCCAATCTAGCAGGAAAAAACCCAGCGATTACATGGCAGCAAGTTGAAGAACAACTTGGAGATAAAATAGACTTTATTCTTAAGGGTAAAACTTCTGGTCTATTAAAACCTTCAACCATTATTAATGGGTTAACAGGTTTGGTGTTGCGCAATTAGAAAGCCCAGCTTGAGTTGTTTTTGTGACAAAAGTCAACGGCAGGATGTTTAGGTATCTGGTTTTGCTAATAAAATCGTCAAAAAAGTTGATCTAAATCAACAAATGGCAATGCATCTTACAAGGGCTCAAAAACCTTGTGTTAGATCAAACTTTTAAATTTTTCTCGCTCTATTATATCCACAAATTCTTAAGGGGTATAAAACATGAAAAAATCATTATTAGCAATCGCTTTACTATCTAGCCTTTCTACCGTTACTTTAGCAAATCAAGCTGGTGACATCTTAATTCGTGGTGGTCTAACATCTGTAAATCCTGAGAGCAATAAAGCCGCTGTTTTATTAGGCGGTTCTAACGCGACGAGTGCATCACTTAGTGTTGATGATAATGCTCAATTAGGGTTAAATTTTGTTTACTTTTTTGATAGTAATTGGGCGGTAGAGCTTTTAGCAGCAACACCATTTACTCATGACGTGGCATTAAATGATCCTACTGCTGCATTAGGCGGTGCTTTGGGTGTTCCTGCAGGCCTTGACGGTGCAAAACTAGCAGAAGTTACTCAATTACCTCCAACATTGAGTGCGCTATATTACTTTGATACAGGCACAGCATTTAAACCTTATGTTGGTGTAGGTATTAATTACACTATATTTTTTGATGAAGAATTTGAATATGCTCCTAAGAGTTTAGGATTAAGTAACTTAGAGTTAGACGGCTCATTTGGTTACTCTGTTCAAGTTGGTGCTGATTATGATTTAGGTGATAATTGGTCTGTTAATGTTTCGGCTCGTTATATTGATATTTCTACTGATGCAACTTTTGATGTAGCCGGAGATAGCATTGGTGCAGCAAATATTGATATAAATCCTATGGTTTATTCAATAATGTTGGGTTATACCTTTTAACACTTGTCTCACGATTTAAGCTAATACGATAGTTTGTAAAGGCAATAAAACCAAAAGCAGTAACTTATTCAAAAGAGTTACTGCTTTTTTGTGTTTTTAAAAAACCAATTCGGTTAGGCTATAGTTAAATTTTCTATTGAAAGTATCCTAATGGACAAATACTGCGTTTTTGGTCATCCAATCAAACAATCACGGTCGCCCTTTATTCATCAATCCTTTGCTAAAACCACCAAACAAACACTTCATTATGATAGGTGTTTAGTTGAGTTAGATGGGTTTACTGACGCTGTTTATGATTTTATTGCTAAAGGAGGTAAGGGAGCTAATGTCACTGCTCCTTTTAAAGAGCAAGCATTAACACTAGCCGATGAGCTATCAGATCGCGCTCGTTTAGCAGGAGCTGTGAATACTTTAATTTTTAAGGAGGGTAAAATTTATGGTGATAACACCGATGGCGAAGGTTTGGTACAAGACTTGTTGCGTAATAGCGTTCAATTAAAAGGTAGTCGTATTCTCTTGCTTGGAGCGGGTGGCGCAGCAAAAGGCGTGATATTACCTTTACTAGCCCAACAACCCGCAAGTATTGTTATTGCTAATCGAACCGTGAGTAAAGCGGAATCATTGATAGAGCAGTTTAATGATAGCAGGCTCAAAGCATGTGGCTTTGAGCAGATATCAGGAAACACATATGAGGTGATAATCAATGCAACCTCAGCTAGTTTATCTGGAAAGTTGCCCGCTATACCTCCGTCAATTATTGCAGAGAATACTACTTGCTATGATATGGCTTACGGTAAAGATCTGTCACCATTTCTAATATGGGCAAAAGCACACGGTGCGCTTAAAATTATTGACGGTATAGGTATGTTAGTTGGTCAAGCGGCAGTAAGTTTTAACATTTGGCGTGGTGTTAAACCTGATGTAGGAACTGTAATTGAACAATTAAAGATTTCACTTGCACAGGAGTAACTTTTGAACCAAGCCATTTTATTTAATGATGATTTATCTTTTGATGTAAAAGAAGATGCTTGGTGTTTTACTGCTCAAGTGGCTGGGCAAATACTGACAATATACTTTCATTCAAGGCAATTAAAACAGTTAGCAGGTATTGATAGCAGTACAAAGTTCGATTTAGAAGAAATAGCAGAGATCTGGTTAGAAAAAAATGAAATAAATGGAAATGTTATTCATATACAAATGAGGTGACTCGCTAAATGTTACGTAACGAGTCAACAGAGAAGGTATTTACATTAGCATTTTTGATTTAAGTAATCATTTTTCAAATGAATATAATTTTTTGCTGATTGCTTAAGGAAGTCTGATTCACTTTTCTTTAATTTTCTTGCCTTTTTAACAGGGTTACCAACATATAAATAACCACTTAGTAAAGTTTTATTTGGCGGAACTAAACTTCCAGCGCCAATAAAAACATCATCTTCAACAATAGCACCATCCATAATGATAGTGCCCATTCCTACTAGAATTCGATCACCTAAGGTGCAGCCATGCAGCATACATTTATGACCTATAGTTACGTCTTCGCCAATAATGAGGGGATTTCCTGTTAGATTTTGCTCACTTTTGCGAGTCACATGCAAAACGGTTCCGTCTTGTACATTAGTTCTGGCCCCAATAGTAATAGTATTTACATCACCTCGAGCAGCAACTAAAGGCCAAATGCTAACATCATCACCTAAGGTGATATCTCCAATAAGTACAGAAGAAAGGTCGATATAATTTAAATGGCCTAAAACAGGATAGATGCCGTTATATTTTCTTAAGTTAGTTGTTGTCATAAGTTACCTTGTATGAAGCTTGTTTAAAAATAAGTAGAATGTAGAAAAAGTAACATAAAAACACCATAAATATAATAAACAAAGCTATTTTGTCATTAGCACAACATGAAATATTGATGACAAATACAGGCGATGACCAAGGCGATTTCAAATGGTTTGCCTGTTTAAACAGCAATACCAATAGGGTTTGTACGAATGCTGAACACTTAAACTGTTATTTTAGTTTTTTAATAAATAACAGTTGACGCCAAAGTAGAACTCTATACAATGCGCTCCAGTTCCAAGGGGCTCAGGCAAATAGCTTAACCAACTGGATGTTTTGATAAGTTAACTGCT